>OIYG01000600.1_pt1 | contig 33819 bp, 32 predicted proteins | sample 1587861 | NCBI WGS metagenome assembly OIYG01 (sample SAMN03283272) | human gut metagenome | biome: human-associated habitat; material: feces | host: Homo sapiens | place: Peru | collected 2012 | reverse complement strand
GATGCTTAGCACTTCTTTTAGTAATGGTAGCAGGTTATGCATTATTTAGTCAGAATTTAACAATAAATGGAACAGCAAAAGCAGAAGGAAAGTTTAATATAGAATTTACACAAGCAACTATTAGTGCAGAAAAAGGTTCAACGGGAGCAACTGCAACTATAAGTGATAATGGTAAAATACTTACAGTAACAGTACCAAAATTAGAATATCCAGGAGCATATGTTGATGTATCATATACAGTGAAAAATACAGGAACAATAGATGCTATATTTAATACACATAAAATAACAGGAACAACAAATAAGATAAAAGCAGAATATTATGATGTATCTAACCTTTTATATTTGGCATCAAATACTGGAGCAGAAGGTTCAATTACAATAAAATGGGATAATAGTGTAAATTTATCAAGTGAAGAAAGTACAACTATAAAATATGAAATAAATTATAATCAAATAAATGATAAAGATGCAGCATGTACAGCATTAAAAGAAAAAGCTAAAATTATAGAAGAATGTGATCAATGGATAGATCCAGAAAGTGATAAAGAATGTCAAGATTTATCAAAAAATGATGTAAATGGTGATGGTTTAATAGATGGAACTGATTTAGGTAATATAGAAGCATTTACTAATATAAAAATAAATTGTCCGAAAAATTAATGAAAAATTATAAAAACAAATTGTAATAATATAATTTGTTTTTTTATTTTTATTGTTTTATAGTATAATTTTATTTGGTGATATGTATGAAAAAGGTAGAATTGCTTGCTCCAGCAGGTGATATGACTTGTTTAAAAGCTGCTATTATGGCAGGCTGTGATGCTGTGTATTTAGGTGGAACTTTATTTGGAGCAAGAGCTTTTGCAGGTAATTTTACAAATGAAGAAATAATAGAAGCTATTAATTATGCACACTTATATGGGGTAAAGGTTTATGTAACTATTAATATAATAATTTATGAAAATGAAGTTGAAAGATTTTTAGACTATGTAAGATTTTTACATAAAAATAATGTAGATGCAGTAATAATTCAAGATATTGGTATGTTTGATTTATTAAGAAAGAAGTTTCCTAATCTTGAATTGCATGCATCAACTCAGATGCACATTCATAATTATGATGGTGCCTTATTAGCTAAAAAATTAGGTTTTAAACGAATTGTTATGGCAAGAGAAACACCAATAGAAGTTATTAAAAAAATAAAAGAAGAAATAGATATAGAAGTTGAAGTTTTTATTCATGGAGCATTATGTGTTAGTTATTCTGGGCAATGTTTAATGAGTGCGTTAATAGGGCGTAGAAGTGGAAATAGGGGAACCTGTGCTCAAATTTGTAGAAAATCTTATGATTTATATGACATGAATAATAAAAAGCTTAATAATGAAAAATATTTACTTAGTACGAAAGATTTATGTACACTAGAAAACTTAGATAAAATAATTAATACAGGAGTAGATAGTCTTAAAATAGAAGGAAGAATGAAAAGATGGGAGTATGTATATTTAGTAACTAAAATATACAGAAAAGCTATTGATAATTATTATGCAACTTTAAAACTTTCTATTAAAGATGAAGATATCATATCTTTAAAAAAGATTTTTAATAGAGAATTTACTAAAGGATTTATTTTAAATGAAGATAATGATAAATTTACATATGATGTAAGACCTAATCATAAAGGTATAAAAATAGGTACAGTTTTATCTAAAAAGCATGGTTATGTAAATATAAAATTAACTGATGAATTAAACGTACATGATGCTCTTAGAATATTAGATGATAAAGAAGATAAAGGTCTTGTTGTTAATAAGATGTATGTTAATAAAAAAAGTGTTTTAACCGCTAAAAAAGGAGATATTGTATCAATTAAGTATGATAAGTTTGTAAAAGATAAAAGTGATGTTCTTTTAACAACATCTTTTAAGCAAATAAAAGAAATAGAAAATTTATTTAAAAATAATAAAAGAAGAGTATTAATTGATGCTGAAATTATATTAAAAGTAGGTAAGCCACTAACTTTAAGAGTTTCAGATGGTAAAAATGAAGTTATTTTAGATTCTGTAATAGTAGAATCTTCGATTAATAAACCAATTAGTAAAGAACAAGTAATAAAACAATTAAATAAAACTAATGATACTGTATATGAATTTGATAAAATAAGCGTAAATATCTCTTCTAATTGTTTTGTTAATATTAAAAACATAAATGAACTTAGAAGAAAGGCTTTAAAAAAATTAGATGAAAAAAGATTATATAAAATAGATTTTATAGAAAACAATTATTCTATAGATATTCCGGATTTTAAAAGAGAAGAAAAATTATCTGTTTTAACTAATGATGATGCCTTAGATTTAAATAATTATGATATTAAATATACATATAATAAAGATACTTTAAAGAAAGATTTTATAATAAAACTTCCTCGTGTTATAACAAAATACGAAAATTATCATAATAAAGTTTTAATTGGAGAATTAGGTGGTATAAATACTTTTAAAGACTTTGATACTGATTTTTCTTTTAACGTCGTAAATTCATATTCTATAGCGTTTTTACATAGTATGGGAGCTAATTGTGTAACATTATCTTATGAACTTACTTTAAAGCAAATAGAAAATATAATAACATCATATGAGAAAAGATATAATAAGCATCCTAATCTTTCAGTTATAATAAATAGCTATCCTGAATGTATGATAAGTAAGTTTAATTTAAATAAAAAATATAACGTTAGTAAAAGTTATTTAAAAGATTCATATGGTAACAAATTAAGAGTAGAAACTAAAGATGATTGTATGGTTATATATCATTATGAAAAAATTAATAATTATAATAAAAATGATTTATATAAAATAGGTGTTAATAATATTAGAATAAATTTATAAAAATGTACTAGTAAAATGCTAGTGCATTTTTAATTTAATAATTGTAATTTTATCTCATTTATAGTACAATTATTAAAGAATATAGTAGAAGGTAGGGATAGTTATGGAAAATAAAATAGAATATTTAAAAAGTATGGGAGTAGATGTTGAACAAGGTATATCTAACATGATTGATTTTGAAACTTATGATGAAATTTTAAATGATTTTTATAACAGTATGAAAGATGAACTTTTAAAAATAGAAAATTATAAAAATTCTAATGATATGGCTAATTATGCTATTTTAGTTCATGCAATGAAAAGTAATGCAAGAAGTTTTGGATTTATGAAATTAGGAGATATATGTTATGAGCATGAAATGAAATCAAAGGCATCTGATATAAATTATGTTAATGAACATTTTAGTGAATTATTAAATGCATTTAATGAAGTTTATAACATAATAACTAACTATAAAAATATATAATGTAGAAAAAAGAATAAAAGGAGATAATTTATGAATAACGAATTACTTTGTCATGATGTTTTAAATCTTATTAATGATTCTAAAACAGATATTTTATTAATTGATGTTTTTAATGATTTGGTAACTAGTTTTAATTATTTAGATGGAAATTTTATTGTAAAAGAAAAAGTGGCTTTTACTAGTTATTTAGAAAATATAAAAACAAATGTTTCAGAAGAATATTTAAAAGATTATATGAATGCTTTATCTATTCCAAAGCTAAAAGAAAATCTTAAAAATGGAATAGAAAAAGTTAGTGTAACTTATAAGACATTAAATAATAAATCTTATACTAACATATCTAAATTAATAACTAATTCTTCATCTGATTTAATTCTTTTAGTAATAAAAGAAAATAGTGAAAGTATTAAAAATAATAGTACAACATCATTAAACGTAAGGTTTAATAGTTTAGTTGATTTAGTAGCAGATTCAATTATAAAAGTACAAAATATATTTTCTTTAGATGAAAAATCTTTATCTAATACTAAAAACTTAGAAGAGTATATTTCTTCTGTATTTAATAATTTAACTAGTAGTTATGAAGAAGTTAAAAAGGCAGTTAATAAAACTTATTTAAATGTAACATCAAGAAAAGAAGATGTAATACTTATAATAGATGATGACATGATAACTAGAAATATGATAAAAAAAGTATTTAATGGAATGTATAAAACAGTTATGCTTACTAATGGTAAAGAAGCATTGGATTATTTAGAAGAAAATAAAAATAAGGGTCTTACATCATCTTCAGATCATATAGTTGCAATTTTTCTTGATCTTACTATGCCTGTTTTAGATGGTTTTGCAGTTTTAGAATATTTAAGTAAGAAAAACTATTTAACTAAAATACCAGTTGTTATTATTTCTGGTGATTATGAAAAAGAGACTAAGGCTAGAGTATATAATTATAATATAGCAGATATGCTTGAAAAACCTTTTGATTTTGAAGTAGTAAAGCATAGAATTAGTAATTTTATAAATCTTTATAAATCTAGTAATTCATTAAATAATTTAGTAAATAATCAAAATGAAGAAATTAAAGATTTAATAAATCCATTTGTAGAAGCTTATTTATATGATTATCATGATAACATTGAGCGTGTTAAATCATATATTGATAAACTTGCTAATATGGTTATGAAAGATTATCCGGAATATAATTTAACTTTGGAAAAAATAGAAAAAATGAAGGATGCTTGTATGTATTATGATGTAGGATTTTATTCTATTCCAAGATCTATATTAAGTAAGAATGGTAATTGGAATAAAGAAGAATTAAAAAAAATAAAAGAATATCCAATTTTTACATCTAATATGATTAATTATTTACTTACCTTATCAAGTGATTCATTACTTAAAGAATATAGTATGAATATTGCTAAATATTATCATGAAAACTATGATGGAACAGGTTATCCAAATGGTCTTATAGAAGATGAAATACCAATAGAATCACAAATTGCGTCTATTGCAATTATGTATAATAACTTAAGAAGAAAAGGCTTAGATAAAGCTGAAAGCATAATAGTAAGTAAATCTGGGAAAATGTTTAATCCTAAATTGATAGAAAGTTTTGCTAAGGTAACTTTCTAAAACTAGGAAAGTAGGAGAGATTATTATGAAAACAACTTTATTTTCTAGTATAGGGTTTACTATTTGTGGTTTAATATTTTTATTTTTAGTTTTAATTATGTATTTATCAAAGAAGAAATATGAAAGCTTAGAAAATAAAATATATCGCTTTATTCTTTATTTAACTATAATTCTTTTATTAATAGAACTTACTTATGCAATAAGTATGAATTATGTTAAACACCCTGGTATATTTAATGAAATAATAGCAAGATCATATCTTTTAGGTTGTATAATTTGGGTTACATGTCTAATAGTTTATATATGGAGTTTAGGAAAAAAAAGTTTAATAAAACAAAATACAAAAAAATATAAAAAAATAATAACAATAGTAATAGTAATTATTGATTTAATTTTGTTTATAATATCATGTTTTTTACCAGTTAATTATTTTGGAGGTAATGGTAATTTATTTGTAATAGGCGGGGATGCTGTTATTGTTCTTTATGTATTAGGTTTTTTATTAACTGTAATTTTAATGATAGCTTTACTTAAAAATAAGATGCAAGTTCCATATAAACAAAAGTTACCACTATATTTCTCTTTAATTTTATTTGTTGTAGTAACGTTTATACAACTTATGTATAATTATGATATTAATGATTTATCTTATATATTTTCAGTAGCTGTTGTTTCAATGTATTTTACAATTGAAAGTCAAGATAATAAGTTAGTTGAAGAACTTAAAACAGCTAAAGATAAAGCAGTTTTAGCAGATAAAGCAAAAACAGAATTTTTATCTAATATGTCACATGAAATTAGGACTCCTATGAATACTATTTTAGGCTTCAGTCAATCACTTTTGAAGGAAGAGAATTTAACAGAAGAAATTGTAAAAAATGATGTAAAAAATATTTATGATGCTTCAAAAAGTTTACTTGATTTAATTAATAATATATTAGATATATCTAGAATAGAATCTGGAAAAGAGAAAATAGAAGAAAAAGAATACTTACTTGAAAATCTTATATTTGAAATAAATAGTACTGTATCATCTAGAATAAATAAAGATAATTTAAAGTTTAAAATAGATGTTAATCAAGATATTCCAAATAAATTTTATGGTGATTATTCTAAGATATATAAAATACTTTTATGTACATTAGTTAATGCAATTAATTATACAAATTATGGAGAAGTTAAGCTAGAGATTGATGGTAATAGTTATAATGATGATTATTATTTATCATTTGTTATTTCAAATACAGGTCATGCTATGAAAGTAGAAAATTTTGAAAAAGATTTTAATGATTTTGTAAAGTTAGGAAATAGTACTCAAAACAACATAGATAGCGTAACATTAGGTCTTATTATAGCTAAGAGATTAGTTAATATGTTAGATGGTAATTTTGAATTTAAAAATGAAGTAGGTAAAGGTACTAAATATTTTATTAAAATAAAACAACAAGTTATATCAGATGCAAAAATAGGAGATATATTTTTAAGTGATAAAAAAACATCTAAATTAAATGAAATCTTAGATTTATCTAATTTTAGTGTTTTAATAGTTGATGATAATGATGTAAATATCAAGTTGGCAAGTAGATTATTAAGTCAATATAAGTTTAAAGTGTCGTCTGCAAAAAGTGGTAGTAAGTGTTTGGACTTAGTTAAAAATAATAAATATGATATGATTTTTTTAGATCATATGATGCCAGAGATGGATGGTATTACAACAATGAAACTATTAAAAGCTTCTGGATATAGTATTCCACCAGTTATTGCGTTAACAGCTAATTCTTATGATGGAATAAAGGAAAAATATATTAGCAATGGATTTAGTGATTATTTATCAAAACCAATAAATTTTAAAGATTTAAATAAAATAATTACTAAGTTCTTTAGTAATAAGATAGGAGAGTAGGTTATGTTAACTGGATTAATGCTTACTATAGGAAGTTTATTATTTGTAATATTACTTTTTATAGTTTACTTTTCTAAACAAAGATTTTTATCTATAAGAAATAAAATATATCAATATATGTTAATTGTTGAAATGATTCTTTTAGTATCTGAGTTAGTAGCTACTTTTTCATTGAAATTTTGTAATAATGAAGTATTTAATTTGTTTTTACATAGAATTCACTGGTCTACTGGTGTATTATGGTTTTCACTTTTATATTATTATAGTTTAGTTTTTTTGAATAATATAGATAAAGATAGTTTAATTGATATAATAACTTTAAATAAAAAAGTTAAAGTAATAAGTTTAATATTTTTGATTTTGGGTCTTGTATATTTTCTAATTCCTTTTGAAAGATTAGATCCTAATAATATATCTTATATACCAGGTCCTGCTGCTTTTTATGTTTTATTATTTTGTACTTTTGTAGTATTTTTAATAGCAATTTATACTTTAAAAAACACATCTAATGTGCCATTTAGAAAGAAATTATCAATATGGCTTATGATAATAGAATTAATTATAGTATTTGCTCTTCAGTTATTATTTCCAACAACTGCTATTTCTGCTATTGGAGCTGCAATACAAATGTATTTTCTATATTTTAATATAGAGAATCCAGATTTAGAAATAATAAGTGAGTTAGAAACTTTAAAAGGTGAGATAGAAAAATCTAATAAAGCAAAATCAGATTTTTTATCTAATATGTCCCATGAAATAAGAAGTCCTATGAACGCAATAGTAGGTTTAAGTGAAAGTCTTGTTAATAATCCTAATTTTGATTTAGAAGAAGCAAAAACAGATATTAAGCATATTTCTTCTGCTGGAAATAATTTGTTAGATATAATAAATAATATATTAGATATATCAAAAATAGAATCTGATAAAGAAACATTGGATTTAAAAGAATATTCTATTGGTAATGTATTAATGGAATTATCCTCTATAATTGATGCTAGATTATCCGATAAACCTGTTAAATTAATAATGGAAGTAGATAGTGATATTCCATCGAAATTATATGGTGATTCTACTAAGATATTTCAAATACTTCTTAATATTTTAACTAATTCTGTTAAGTATACTGAAGTTGGAAAAATTAAACTTTCTTTAACCTATGATATTAGTAATGATTTATGTAATTTACATTTTAAGATATCTGATACAGGGTTTGGAATAAAAAAAGAAGATTATGATAAATTATTTGAAAAATTTTCAAGGCTTGATATTGCAACTAAAAAAGAAATAGAAGGAACTGGTTTAGGCCTTGTTATAACAAAAAAATATGTTGATTTAATGAAGGGAAAAATTTGGTTTGAAAGTGAATATGAAGTAGGTACAACGTTTTTTGTTGATATATCACAAAAAATAATTGATAATAAAAAACTAGGTACTATTACTGAACCAATAAAAAGTGATAATAATATTGATTATTTAGATTTAACCGGTAAAAGAATTTTAATAGTTGATGATAATAAGCTTAATATAAAAGTTGCTTCAAGAATTTTAAGTTCATATAAATTTACTATTGATACATGTGAAAATGGTAAGGATTGCATTTATAAAGTAAAAGAAGGAATTAAATATGATATGATATTTATAGATCATATGATGCCAGAGATGGATGGTATAGAAGTTATGCATATTTTAAGAAAGTTAGATGATTATACTATTCCACCTCTTATAGCATTAACTGCAAATGCTATTACTGGGATGAAAGAGATGTATTTAAAAGAAGGTTTTGATGAATATTTATCTAAACCAATAAATGTATCTGAATTAAATAAAATAATAGAAAAATACTTTAAGAAATAGGAGAATAAGATATGAAAAAAATTATTAAAATATTAATGTTTTTATTTATCATAGTAGCACTTAGTGGATGTGGTAGTAAAAAAGTATTAAAACCAAGTGATGTTCAAAATAAATTATCAAGTTTAGATTTTTCAATTAATGATATTACAAATTATATGGAAGATAAGAATATAAAAAGTGTAATTACTGCAAATAATGGAAAATATCAAATAGAATTTTTTACTTTTAATTCTAAGAAGAATGCTAAAGAAGCTTATAATACAAATGTAAAAAGTTTTTTAGCAAATAAAAATGTGAAAAAAGAAAAAAACGAAGATAATTATGATAAGTTTACTCAAGAATTAAGTGATACATATAATGTTGTAATAAGATTAGATAATACGCTTTTATATAGTTCTATTAATTTAGAATATAAAAATGATTTAAATAAAATAATTAAAAAATTAAATTATTAAAGAAATCAAAAAAATGATTTCTTTTTTTTAATCCGAGTTTTTTTTTAAATTTTAGCGAACTATTAAGTAGGAGGCTTTAAATGTTAAAAATAAAAAATTTATCTAAAAGTTATTCAAAAAAAGAATCTATTAATAATGTTTTAAAAAATATAAATTTAAATTTTAATAAAAATGAATTTGTTTTTATATTAGGTCCTTCTGGTGCTGGTAAATCAACTCTTTTAAATATAATAGCAGGTTTAGATAGAAAGTATGACGGAAAAGTTATTGTTGATAATTTAGATATATCTAAACTAAAAAATAACAAAATGGATTACTATAGAAGCAATTATATTGGGTTTATATTTCAAAATTATAATTTAATTAATGAATTTACAGTATATGAAAATGTTTATTTAGCAATTTCTTTGACTAATAAGAAAAATAAAAAAGAAAAAGTAATTTCTACGTTAGAAAAAGTTGGTTTAAAAGATAAAATTAATTCTTATCCAAATGAATTATCTGGTGGGCAAAAACAACGTGTTGCAATAGCACGTGCATTAATAAATGATCCTAATATAATTTTAGCAGATGAACCAACAGGTGCTTTAGATTCTTTTATGAGTACAGAAATAATGGATTTAATAAAAGATATATCAAAAAGTAAATTAGTAATAATGGTTAGTCATAATGAAAAATTAGCAAGCAAGTATGCAAATAGAATAATAAATATGTTAGATGGAAAAATAATTAATGATACACTTAAAAATAAAAAAGAAAATACTAAGGAAGTATTTAAATTATCTAAAACAAAAATGCCATTTAAGATTAAATTGAAACTTAGTTTAAAAAGTATTAGAAAAAAAATAAAAAGAACAATTCTTACTATTACTGCATTAAGTGTAGGACTTATTGGTATATCACTTGTATTAGCATTATCTAATGGTTTTAAAAGTGAGCTTAAAAATTATGAAGTAAATACTTTATCTTCTTTTCCAGTAATAATAAATAAAAAAATAGAAGATTATAGTAGTAATACTATAAAACATAAAAAAAATAAAATATATAGTTATGATTATAATGTTTTAAATAATATACATATAAATAAAATAGATAATAATTATATAAATTATTTAAATAAGATAAATAAAGATTTATTTAGATTGGAATTTAATTATTTTACTAAATTTAATATTATGTATGAAGAAAATAATAAGTATAATTTTTTAAATAATACAACAATGAAATTAATTTCTAATGATCATAATTATGATGTTGTAAGTGGTAGATTACCTCTTAATATTAATGAAATAGTTATTATCTTAGATAAGGATAATAATATATCAAAGGATATTATAGATATGTTTTTTATAAATAAAAAAGTTTTAGATTATAATGATTTATTAGGAAAAGAAATAAAATTAATAAATAATAATGAATTTTATAATAAATCGTTAGAAAATACTTTTACAATAAATAAAGATATGACTAAAATGTATAATAATGAAAATAATTATACATTAAAAGTAGTTGGTATTTTAAGAGAAAAAGATGATGATATAAATAATTTAATTAATAATTTTTCAAATATTGATAAACAATATTTTGGTTGTCTTAATTCTTTAATTGAAAAATATATTATTATTAATAATAAAAGTGATATTGTAAATTTTATAAAAAATGCTAATGATAAAGTTTATGTAGAAAATCTTTATTATGAAAAAGATGAACTATTATCTATATTAGGATGTAATTCTAATCCAAATAGTATATATATTTATCCGAAAGATTTTAATTCTAAGAACAAACTTATTAAAGAATTAAATATTTATAATAAAAAAAGAACTAAAGAAAATAAAATTATGTATATTAATTATTCAAAGGAAGTAAGTGATATAACATTTAATATAATAAAATCCGTAACAACTATTTTAATTGCTTTTAGTAGTATATCTTTAATAGTATCATCTATTATGATTGGTATAATAACTTACATATCGGTTTTAGAAAAAGAAAGAGAAATAGGAATATTAAGAAGTTTAGGTGCTACAAAAAAAGATATTACTTTTCTGTTTTTAACTGAATTATTTTTAATTGGTATATTATCTTCTTTGCTATCTGTTTTATTAACAAAGCTTATAGTAATACCTTTAAATGCTATTTTATTTAAATTAACAGGTTTAAAAAACATTGCACTATTGAATATAAATCATTTTATAATAATTATCATAATAAGTATTTTAATTAATTTAATAGGAGGTTTTATTCCATCTTTATTAGCAAGTAAAAAAGATCCAATTAAGGCTATTAATAATAATTAACTGTGTTATAATTTAATAGGTGATATAATATGAAAGTATTAACTATAAAACAACCATGGGCAAGTTTAATTATCAATTCTTATAAAAAATACGAATTTAGAAGTTGGAAAACTAATTATCGAGGAAGGATTTTAATTCATGCTGGAAAAACATTAGAAAAAGATATGTTAAAAAGATTTGATGGTTATAATTTAGATATTGATTTAGGATTTATAATAGGTGAAGCTTATCTTGAAGATTGCATTTTGGTAACAAAGGAGTTTCAGGAAAAGTTAAGAAAGATAGATAGCGTAGTTTATTCAAGAAGTAACCATGAAGAAATGTATGCTTGGCATCTTACAAATATAAAAAAATATAAGGATAAAATTCCTATAAATGGAAAACTTGGATTATGGACTTATGAAAAATAGTGTATAATTAATAAAGAGGAGTGTGTGATATGAGATTTACAAATGAAGTTGTAAAAAAAGAATTTAGTAAAATTAAAAATTATTTATGGATAGGTGTGCTACTAATTGTTTTATCCTTTGTATTTTTATCACTAGGAGATAAAAGAGATAGTATGGATAAAAAGGATGCATTAAATATGCATAACTTAATAGTGGATAATCTAAAAGATAAAACTGGCAAAACGGGGTTTATAAACGCAAATAACATACCATATAAATTTGCGGTATATAAAGATACAACAGATGCATATTACTTTGTTACTGATGATAAGTATATATACGTTGTTTATATGGATAGTGATACATTTAATAGTCTTAATGATAAAAAAATAGAGAAAAAGGCAAAGAAGATAATTGGAATAACAAAAGAAACGCCAGATGATATTAAAAAACTTGCTGTTTCATCATATAACGAAATAGTAGGTAACCAAAACAAAATAACTATTGATGACTATAATGATTATTTTGGAAGTATTTACCTAGATATGACAAGTAGTAACAGTGGTTTTTATTATCTAATGTTTATAGCGTTTTTACTCGTAGGTTTTATTTTGATAATTATTTATGTAGCATCTAATAGAAAATTTAAAAAAGGGATGAAAAAACTATCAGATGAAGAATTAAAAAGGATAGATGATGAACTAAACAGCAAAGATTCATTTTATTATGAGAATGCCCACTTAGTTTTAACTAAAAACTACGTCGTTAATTTAGGAGCCTCTTTTTCTATAATTAAATATAGTGATATAATCTGGCTTTATCCTTATGTTTTGCATGCGAGAGGTGTTAAATCTTCCGAGTCAATAATTGTAGTTACAAACGATGCAAAAAGACATAGCATTGCAAATATAAGCATGATTACAAAGGCAAAAAAGGAAGCATTTAACGAAATATTTGACACCATTGCATCTAGAAATCCTGATATGTTGGTAGGATATAACAGAGATACTTGTGATAGGGCAAATGTTTTAATAAAAGAAATTAAACAAAATAAGAAAAATAGTAAATAGTAAAAAAGCTGTAAAGAAATATACGTATTTCTTTATAGCTCTTTTAATATTAAAAACAGTTATGCTATAATTAAGTAGTTGGTGGGTCATATGAATTTAATAATTGATTATATAGCAAAAATGTTTAAACATTCTTTTTTATTTACGTGTTTTTATACTATTCTTAGGTTTATAATTATAAGAAGAAATAAAAAGATAAACGTTAAAAGAGAAATATTATTATATGTATTCTTTTTATTTTTATTAGGACTTTATACGGTTGCTATAACAGGAGACTTTAGCGTAAAAAATGTACGCATAGATGAAATTAATATAATTCCATTTAAAATAGTAAAAGATATTTGTATGTCTCATAATTTAAATTACTTTCTAATAAGCTTTTTAGGCAATGTATTTATATTTATTCCAGTTGGACTTTTAATTTCTTTGATATGGAATATAAAAGATAAAAATGTTGTTTTAACAGGCTTTTTAATATCTTTATCTATCGAATTAACTCAACTTTTTCTTAAAAGAACAACTGATATAGATGATTTAATATTAAATACTTTAGGAGTTATAATAGGTCTTTTAATAAGTAAACGAATAAAAAATAAGAGGTAGTATATGAAAAAGTGGTACAAGAATTATTTGAATAAGAAACCTTCATTTGATAAAGAAAGATGGATAGGAATATTTTGTCTTATAATAGTAATATCAGGTATGTTTGGTTTTTTATATGAATTTATATTTTATTATTTTAATGGGGGAATGAAAGAATTTTACTGGCGTGGTGGAAACTTTTTACCTTGGATAAATATATATGCAACAGGCTCTATAATGATTTATTTTTTAACATATAAACTAAGAAAAAAGCCATTTTTTGTATTTATAATAAGTATGATATCAACAGGAATATTAGAATTTTTTTCTGGATATTTTATGGACATAATTCGTAATGGTAATAGATGCTGGGATTATAATAACGAAATATTAAACTTTGGAAATATTGGTGGTTTTGTTTGTTTAAGAAGTGTTTTAGTTTTTGGTTTTTCTAGTCTTCTTTTAATGTATGTAGTAGTTCCTTTTTGCTTTTATTTAGCTAAAAAATTAAAAAAGAAAACCTTTTTAATAATTAGTATAAGCATGTTTTCTATAATAATGATAGATGAACTTTATAATTTAGTAATAGCAAGAATTTTTAAATTACCAAGAGCCTATAATGTTTATAAAAGTTTAGGATTTAATTATGTTAAATTTAAATAAGGAGCAATAAATATGAAAGAAAAAGTAAAACTAAGTAGTAAAATATGGCCTATTTATTATGGACTTTCTGATGATTTGATGTTTTGGGCCGCTATTAATACGCTTTTTTTAACCAGAGTAAAACATCTAGATGCAGGGCAGATTAATTTAATTATGTCTTTATCAGTTATTGTTTGTTTTTTTGTATCTTTTTTGATAAACAAAATAATTGGGAAAATAGGTGCATTAAAATCCATAAAGATAGGTAATATACTTTTATTAGTAGCAAGTTTTTTATTTACTTTTTTAAAAAGTTTTAATGGCATATTATTTGGTTTTATAGTCTATCAAATAGCCTTTCTTTTTAAAAGCATGGATCATATAATAATAAGAAAGAACTTAAAATATTTAGGAAGAGAAGATGAGTTTTTTAACTACGTATCAAAAGGCACTTTTGTGTACTCATTTATCACGATGGGAATTGCACTTATATCAGGATTTATATTTAATTTAAATAATTATCTTCCTATGTATATTGCAATATTTTGCGCCTTTATAAACGTAATATTAATGAATTTCTTAACCTGTGATGATGATTTAGAAGAATCACCTACCCATAAAGTTAAAATTAATAAAATGATTATTTTTGTGCTGATTTTTTATGGATTTATATATTCATCAATTGAAATTGCTCAAACAAATACCAAACTTATTATGCAATTTAATATGGAAGAGTTTTTAAATAATAATAAAACAGTATTATACTTTAGCTTTATACTATTTTTATCTAGGGTTTTTAGAGTAATTGGTAACTTATTATTTTTAAAGATATTTAAACTTTTAAAAAATAAGATGTCTATCATCTTAAATGTTTCATTATTAATATCTTTATTACTTATTTTACTTGGAGATTTATATAGGCATGGATTTGTTGGTATTATTTTAGTTGCACTTGGCTTTGTTATTCTTTTACTACTTAGAGATCCAACACAAAATTATAGCAAAACATTATTGCTTAATAATTCATTAGAAAAACATCACAAGAAATTATCAATGTATTTTTTCTTAGCAAGAAAGCTTGTTAATTTCACGTTTAATTTAATAGTTAGTTTAATCCTTTTTAAACTTGATCTTAAATATGCTATTATATTCTTAATTATAATAGTTACATTTACTTTATATATATCATTTTCAATTACTAAAATGGTAGGTGAAAAATCTAGTTAAACAAAAAAATTATAAAATTGATGGAAAAGCAAGTAATTGTTTTTCTTTTTTTCTTACATAATATTTAGTTCTTTTAATCATATACTTATTATGGGTGATTAAGCTTGAATGATAAAAAAGTAGATGAAAGATTAAAAATATTTGTTATTGGCATTTTTATAGTATTTATAGTAATTATTCTTAAAGTATTTTATATTCAAGTTTTTGATTATGAAAAATTAAGTAAACTTGCCTTTGGTTTATGGAGTAGAAATCTTCCTATAGAAGCAGATAGAGGAATTATATATGATAGAAATGGAATTGTTTTAGCAGATAATATTACAACTACATCTCTTGTTTTAATACCAAATCAAATAAAAGATAAGAAAGAAACTTGTGAAAAATTAGCAAGTATATTAAACGTATCGTTTGATACTATGAAAAAACATGTTTATAAAAATACATCAATAGAGCGTGTACATCCATTTGGAAGAAGACTTGATTATAAGATAGCAGAAAAAATAGAAAAGTTAAAAATAGATGGTGTTTATTTGGTTAGAGAATCAAAAAGAAATTATCCATATGGATCAATGCTATCTCATACATTGGGTTTTGTTGGGATAGATAATCAGGGGCTTTCTGGAATTGAACTTCAGTATGATGATTATTTAACAGGTTCTTATGGTGCAATAAAATATTTTTCTGATGCTAAGGGAAATAAGTTAAAATTATCTGGGGTTTATGAAGCTCCTCAAAATGGAGTTAATATAACTTTAACTATAAACCAAAAAATACAGTCAAGTATTGAAAGAGAATTGGATAACGTAGTTAGTAAGTATGAACCAGAAACAGCTCTTGCAATTGCAATGGATCCTAATACTGGTGAAATACTTGCAATATCATCAAGACCAAATTTTAATGCTTTAAATTATAAAGATTATTCTACTGAGGTTTTAAATCGTAACTTACCAATATGGGCAACTTATGAACCTGGTTCTACTTTCAAAATAATAACTTTAGCATCTGCTTTAAATGAAAATTTAGTAGATTTAGATAAAGATACATTTTATGACTCCGGTAGTGTAAGAGTAGCAAATGCAAAGATTAGATGTTGGAAAAAAGGGGGTCATGGAGCACAAACTTTTTTACAAGTGGTAGAAAACTCTTGCAATCCAGGCTTTGTAGAGCTTGGTAATAGATTAGGAAAAGAAAAATTATTTGATTATATTTATAAATTTGGTTTTGGTAAAAAAACTGGTGTTGATTTAAATGGTGAAGCAGAAGGAATAATATTTAATTTAAATAAAGTAGGACCTGTAGAGCTTGCTACAACAGCTTTTGGCCAGGGTGTATCAGTAACACCTATACAACAAGTTGCGGCTGTTTCAGCAGCAATTAATGGTGGTATATTATATAAACCATATATAGTAAAAAGTTTAAATGATCCAGAAACTAATTCGGTTATAAAAGAAAATACTAAAGTTAAGGTTAGAAGAGTAATAAGCAAAGAAGCTTCTAATGAAGTTAAAAGAGCACTTGAAAGTGTTGTTACAAATGGCAGTGGTAGAAATGCTTACATAGAAGGATACCGAGTAGGTGGTAAAACAGGTACAGCTCAAAAGGTAGAAAATGGAAGATATTTAGTTGGTAATTATATTTTGTCATTTATTGGATTTTTACCAGCAGATGACCCTAAAATAGTAGTTTATGTTGCAATAAATAATCCAAAAAGAGTAGTTCAGTATGGTGGGGTTGTATCTGCTCCTATTGCTAAATCAATATTATTAGATTCAATTGATGCATTAAATATAAAAAAGAGAAATACAAATACAGAAAAAAAATATAATTGGGATGATAAAAAATATTATACAATAGAAAATGTTATTGGAAAAACTCCTAAAGAAGCAGTTAAAATATTATCTAAGTTTACAGTAGAATATAGTGGAAGTGGAAATAAAGTTGTAGAACAGTCTCCTAAAGCAGGAACTAAATTGGAAGAACAAGGAGTAGTAAGAGTTATGCTAGGTAATTAGTAAAGCTAGTATCAAGTAAGTATAAAAAAGTTGTAAAAAACAAAAAATATATAGTATAATTATATTCGTAAATAAAGAGGTGATTTTTGTGTTTATATTAACTAAATCTACATTAGCACTTATGATTGGTTTTATTATTTCAACATTAACAGGTTATTTTTTAATACCATTATTAAAAAAGCTTCATGTAGGTCAAAGAATAAGTGTTTTCGTAGGGGAAAGTCATAAAAAGAAAAATGGCATTCCAACAATGGGAGGACTTATATTTATAATTCCAACCTTTATAACAATTTTAATAATGTATTTTACAAAAAAAATAAATATAAATAGTAATTTGCTAATTGTTTTATTTGTATTTATAGCTTATGCTTTTTTAGGATTTTTAGATGATTTTATGAAACTAAAAAGAAAGCAAAATGAGGGATTAACTGAAATTCAAAAGTTGTTTGGACAGGTTATAATTGCTGTTGTGTTTTTCTATATTTATATGAAAAGTGGATCAGAACCATTACTTTGGTTTCATGCATTTAATCTTAAGATTAATATAGGCTGGTTATATGGATTCTTTATATTGTTTATGCTTGTTGCATCTTCTAATGCTGTTAATATAACAGATGGTTTAGATGGTCTTGCAGGTGGTCTATCTTTTATTGCTACTTTAGTTTTAGGAATAATTACGTGGACTACAAACTGGCTTATAGGATATGAAGATATTGCTATTTTCTGTTTTATATTAGCTGGTTCTATATTAGGATTTTTAGTTTATAATGCTCCTTCTGCTAAGGTATTTATGGGAGATACCGGTTCTCTTGCTTTAGGTGGTGTTTTAGCATCAATTGCAATATTAATAAGAAGAGAAATAACATTTGGTGTTATAATGGGTGTTTTTGTAATAGAAACTCTATCAGTTATAATACAAGTATTTTCAGTATTAGTATTTAAAAGAAAAGTATTTTTAATGACACCACTTCATCATAATTTTGAAAAATTAGGTTGGAAGGAACAGGATATAGTAAAATTATTTTGGATTATAGGTTTAATTTTAGGAACATTATCTTTGATATATGGTGCTTGGCTTTAGCAATTGAGTTAATCAATTGCTTTTTTTTGGTATTTTTAATTTATAAAATTCATAACTTTAATTAGTAATTATTTAAAAAGGAGGAATTATTCTTGAATAAAAAGTTTGATTTAACTCTTATGATTACTATAATAATAACATCTTTATATGGAATTATTATGATTTTTTCAGCATCTAGTATTTGGGCAGAATATAAGTTTAACTCAAAATTTCATTATGTAATTATGCAAAGTATATTTTTTATAGTAGGACTTATACTTATGATATTAGTAAGTAAAGTACCATATAAATATTATTTAAAAAAAGCAAATATTATTCTTTTAGTATGTTTTATCCTTTTAATTCTTGTTTTAATACCTGGAATTGGAAGTATAAGAAATGGTTCTAGAAGTTGGTTTGGAATAGGTGGCCTTGGTATTCAGCCTAGTGAATTCATGAAACTAGCTTTAATAATATTTACTAGTAAATATATATATAATAATCCAAAAGATATGAAAAAGGTAACTAAAGGTGCTTTTCCTATTCTTTTAGTTACGCTAATATCATTTGGTCTTATTATGCTTCAACCAGATTTTGGAACTGGTACTATACTTGTTATGACTATAGTTGCTATGCTTTTTATATCAGGTGTTAATTTTTCATTTTTTATAAAAATTGGATTAGTAGGTATGGTATTAGTTGTTTTATTGATTTTAAAAGCTCCTTATAGGGTAAATAGGATAGTATCATTTTTAAATCCATGGAATGATCCTTTGGGAACAGGATTTCAATCTATTCAGTCATTATTTGCAATAGGGCCTGGTGGACTTTTTGGATTAGGATTTGGAAATTCTATTCAAAAACATTTTTACCTTCCAGAACCTCAAACAGATTTTATTTTTTCTATTATATCTGAGGAATTAGGAATACTTGGAATAATAACTGTATCAACTTTATTTTTAATAATTATCTTAAGAAGTATAAAAATATCAATAAAATCTTTAGATAATTTTGCAAAATTTTTAAGTTTTGGAATAATATTTCAGCTTACTTTCCAAGCCCTTTTAAATTTATCTGTTGTAGTTGGTTTAGTTCCAGTAACAGGTGTTACACTTCCATTTTTTTCGTATGGAGGAAGTAGTCTTATAATAACTTTAGTTGAAATGGGAATGATACTAAACATATCCAGATATAGACAAAATTAATTATATAAAATGTAAAATTTTAATCTTGACAAAATAACAGTATATGTTACAATTATATTAGCTTAAGAGAATTAATTATAATCACGATTTAAGAAGAAAGTTTGTTTCTTCTTAAATGATAGTTAGTGTTTATAATCTATTTAATCGATAGTAGAAAATAGTTAAGGTAACTAATCTTATTTGCTCTTAAGTGTTACAATTGTAAGTGAGAAAGAAAACTCACAGAAATAAGATATCACATTAAATACTGATAATATTTAAAAATGATTTTAGGGTTTGCTTAATTTCAGAGTGATTTTTCAAATTAAAAAACTAAGTGAAGTAACGATTTTATCAGGATCGTTATTTTCTTTTTATATAAAAGAAAATTAATATGTGATTTTATTACATTTTAATCATATAATTATGATATAATACTTAATAGTAGGTGGATAATATGAGAGTAATTATATCAGCAGGTGGAACAGGTGGTCATATATATCCTGCACTTGCAATTGCAAATAAAATAAAAGAAAAAGATAAGTCAGCAGAAATTTTATATATTGGAACAAAGAATAGAATGGAAAAAGATATAGTTCCAAACTATGGTTATAAATTTATTGGTATAAATGTAGAAGGTTTAAAAAGAAGTTTAAGCCTTAAAAATATAAAAAGTGCTTTTTTGTTTATAAATGCTGTAAATAAATGTAAAAAAATAATAAAAAAATTTAAGCCAGATGTTGTAATAGGAGTTGGAGGTTATGTTACTGCTCCAACTATTTATGCTGCTCATAAATTAGGTATAAAATGTTGTATTCATGAACAAAATTCATGCTTTGGTATGACTAATAAATTTTTAAGTAAGTATGCTGATAAAGTATTTGTTTCTTTTAAAAGTTTAGAAGAAAAAATGAATGATAAAAAATTTATATATACAGGAAATCCTTGCAGTGAAAATGCAATTAATATAACTCCTCCATTAAAAAGCAATTATGGATTATCTGATACAAAAAAGCTTGTTTTAATAGTTATGGGTTCTTTAGGTTCTAAAACAATTAATGATAAAATGAAAACAATGTTAACGTTATTTAATAATAAAGATTATGAAGTGTTATTTGTTACTGGCAAAAATTATTATAATGAATATAAAAATTTAAATTATACAAATAATATAAAAATAGTTTCTTATATAGATAATATGTCTGGACTTTTAAAGAAAGTAGATTGCTTAGTATCAAGAGCAGGAGCAACAACTTTATCAGAAATATCAACACTTAATGTTGCATCTATTTTAATACCAAGCCCATATGTTACTGAAAATCATCAATATAAAAATGCTATGGATTTAGTTAATAAAGAAGCAGCTCTTATATTAGAAGAAAAAGACTTAGAAGGTGATACACTTCTTAGAATGGTAGAAAAAGTATTAAATGATAAAGTTTATTTAAATAAAATAAAGAAAAATTTAAAGCAATTTGAAGTTAAAAATAGTGCAAGCATGATTTATGATGAGATAGTAAAGCTGGTGAAAATAAAAAATGAAAAAGACAATTAATTTTATAAAAAAAGAAAAAATAGGTTTATTTAAAGAAAATGTTAGTATAAAAACTCTTACATCTTATAAAGTAGGTGGAGAAGCAAAAATAGTTGTTTATCCTAAAGATTATAAAAAACTTATTTTGCTAATTAGGTATTTAAAAGATTCTAATATTAAATATAAAATAATAGGGTATGGCTCAAATCTTATTTTTAGTGATGATATATATGATGGTGTTTTAATAAAGTTAGATTGCTTTAATGAAATAAAAATAAATGATACAATAATTAAAGTAGGAGCAGGAGTAAGTTTAGTAAAGTTATCTTATAAAGCTGGTGCAAAAGGTCTTACTGGTCTTGAGTTTGCATCAGGAATTCCTGGTAGTATAGGTGGTGCAATCTTTATGAATGCAGGAGCGTATAAATCAGATATGGGATATATTGTTTCTGAAATAAAAGTAATAACTCCTACCTTAGAAGTTAAGACGTTATATAATAAAGATTTAAATTATAAATATAGATCATCTTTTTTACAAACAAATAAAGACTATATTTGTATAGAAGCTACAATTGTTTTAAGACATGGTGATAAAAAAGAAATAAAAGAGTTAATGGAACAGAGAATGCAAAAAAGACTTATTACTCAGCCTTTAAATTATCCTTCAGCAGGTTCTGTGTTTAGAAATCCTGATAATTTGTTTGCAGGTAAGTTAATCGAAGATTGCAATTTAAAAGGTTATACTATTGGCGGAGCTAAAGTAAGTGATAAACATGCTAATTTTATAATTAATTATAATAATGCTAAAGCAAGTGATGTTAGAGATTTAATTTTTTATGTTCATGATAAAATAAAAAAAGAAAAAAAAGTTGATTTAAAAATAGAACAAGAATTTGTTAATTGGGAGTAAAAATTATGAAGAAAAAAAAACGTAGAAGGCTTAAAATAGGAAGATTATTTTTACTATTACTTGTTTTAGGAGTAATTTCTTTTGCGTTTATGAAATTCTTTGATATTAAAATAAGAAATATAGTTATAAAGGGAAACTTTATATTAACTGATCAAGAAATAATAGAATTAGCTAATTTACAAAATTATCCCCCATATTTAGAGGTTTTTTCATACAAAGTAAAAAAGGATATATTAAAGAATAAATATGTAAAAGAAGCTAAAGTATATAAGGGATTACTTTCAGTTAATATAAAAATAAAAGAGGAGAAAGTTTTATATATAGATTCTTTAACAAATGATAAGATAACTATGACATCAAAAATAAATGATAATAAAATAATATGTGTTCCTATTTTAACAAATAGTATTCCTTTGAAAAAACAAAATGAATTTAAAGAAGCTATGAATAAAATTAATAAGAATGTATTATGTCAAATGTCAGAAATAAAATATGATCCTAATAGTATAGATGATGATAGATATTATGTTTATATGAATGATGGTAATACGGTGTATTTAACTGTTAATAAATTTAAAAAAATAAATAAGTATAATGATATATTAGAAAATATTGGTAAGCAAAATGGAACACTTTATTTAGATTATGGAGATTATTTTGAGGCAAAATAATCTTTTTTTCTTTAAAAAAGTCGATTTATATAGTATAATAACATTATATGGTATAAAACATATGATAGGAGTTTAAGCTTATGAAAAAAATATATACTTGTATTGATATTTCATCTGATACTATAAGAATTTTAGTTAGTGAATATTATAAGGGTAAGCAAAGGACTTTAGCATGTTCATCTGTTAGAACAAAAGGTGTTAAAAATGGAGTTATAACTGATGAAAATTTATTAGTAGAAAGACTTAAGCTTGCACTTGATGATATTAATTCAAGAATAGATGTTGAAATTAAGAAAGCAATTTTGATAATTCCACCACTAGATGCTGAATATAATTTAGTTCATGGAAATATTCCTATTGTAAATGAAGAGCATATGGTAACTATAAAAGATGTTATGAGAGTTCAAAATGCAACTTTGAATGATGTTTTACCTAATATGGAATTAGTTAGTATAACTCCAATAGATTTTACCATTTATGAAAATGGATCTGAAATTGAAACTTTAAAGGATCCAACAAATAAAATTTGTGATAGATTAGGAATTAGAGCGATGCTTTCGCTAGTTCCTAAAATGCATGTTATATCTTATGTTAAGGTAGTAGAAAAAGTTGGTGTTGAAGTAGTTGATTTAGCATTATCATCTATATGTGATTATGAAGAGGTAAAAACAGAAGATATGGATTTATCTGGTAGTGCAATAATTAATATAGGAAAAGATGTAACTACGGTATCTGTTTTTAATAAGGGAATAATAACTAATAGTAGTATGTTAAAAATAGGTAGTAAAATAATAGATGAAGATATTTCTTATATTTATTACATTAATAAGAAAAATGCTAGAAAAGTAAAAGAAAACTTTGGTATAGCATCACCTTTATATGCATCTAAAACAGAAACATATGAAACAAGAGATGTTAATGGAAAACTAATTAATATTAATCAATTTGAACTTGCTAAAATTATTAATAAAAGGCTTTCACAAATTTTAAATATTGCAAAAAATGAATTAAAAGTATTAACAAATAAACAAATTCGTTATATAATGGTGTTAGGTGGTATAACGGATATACCTGGTATTAATTTTGCTGTTGAAGATATTTTGGGAAAAAATTCTAAGACTTATAGTTTAAATACATTAGGCATAAGAAAAGCAAGATTTGTTACCGTATCTGGTGCAATTAAGCACTTTATTAAAAAGATAAAATTAAGGGGAAAACAATATTCAATGTTTAGTAGTGATGATGAGGATAACCTTATTCATAGTAAAACCAGAATAGGTAGAAGTGATTCTGTATTTGGAAGGTTTTTTAGCTACTTTTTTGATAATTAAGGAGGAAATAAAATGTTTGGTTTACCAGTAGATCAATTAGCAAAAATTAAGGTTATCGGTGTTGGAGGCGGTGGCGGAAACGCTGTTAACAGAATGATTGAATGTGGAGTAAGAGGTGTTGAATTTATTGTTGCAAACACAGACTTACAAGTATTAAATAGTTCAAAGGCAGAAACAAAAATTCAAATTGGTTCAAAAATTTCTGCGGGTCTTGGAGCTGGAGGACGTCCTGAAGTTGGAAGAGAAGCAGCTTTAGAGTCTAAAAAAGAAATAGAAGAATCTTTAAAAGGCGCTGATATGGTATTTATAACTTGTGGAATGGGAGGCGGTACAGGTACTGGAGCTGCTCCTGTTATAGCTGAAATAGCTCAAAATTTAGGAGCTTTAACAGTTGCTATAGTAACAAAACCATTTACTTTTGAAGGAAAAAGAAGAATGGCACAAGCTATAGAAGGATTATCAGAATTAAAGAATAACGTAGATACTTTAATTGTTATTCCAAATGATAGATTAAGAGAAATAATAGATAAATCAACACCAATGGTAGAAGCATTCCATGAAGTTGATAATGTTCTTCATAGAGGTGTACAATCAATATCTGATTTAATTGCTGTTACAGGTTTAATAAACCTAGATTTTGCGGATGTTAAAGCAGTAATGGAAAAAAGTGGAAATGCCCTTATTGGTATAGGTATGGGAACAGGTGAAAATAGAGCTGTTGAAGCAGCACGTCAAGCAGTATCAAGTCCACTTTTAGAAACAAATATATCAGGTGCAACTGATGCTATTATAAATATTACTGGTGGTGCTAATCTTACTTTATTTGAAGCAGAAGATGCTGCTGAGGTTGTAAGATCAACATCTAATAATGATATTAATACTATATTTGGTGCAGTAATTAATGAAAATTTAACTGATGAAGTAATTGTTACAGTTATTGCAACAGGTTTTGAAAAAGGTGAGCAAAAATTAGCAGAAGCTAAAGAAAATAAAGTTCAACAACCAAGTAATCCTTCAAGAGTTAATAGTATAATTGAAGATGATGACGATGATGATATACCAAGCTTTTTAAAAAATAGAAGAAGTTTTTAAGATTTTAAACTATAATTAGACACTTTAATTAGTGTCTTTTTTTTATAATTAATTCATGGTGATATAAATGAAAATATATGTTGATTTAATTTTATTATTAAACTTTTTTTTAGATTTTATTTTATTAATGGGAGTTAATTTATCATTAAAACGTAACATTAGTATATTAAGGGTTATGTTATCTTCATTTATTGGAAGTTTAAGTGTTTTATTATTATTTTTTAATTTAAATTCTATTTCTTTATTTTTAATAAAAGTTTTAATATCAATAATAATGGTTCTTTTAGCATTTAATTTTAAGGATATTAAGTATACACTTAATAATTTATTATATCTTTATTTGTTTAGTATATTATTAGGAGGTTTTTTATATTTTATTAATGATTTAATAGCATATAAAAATATAGGTTTAATATTTTTTCATAATGGTTTTAGTATAAACATATTATTAATAATATTATTAGCGCCATTAACTATTTTTTTATATATAAGAAATATAAGAAAACAAAAATATGAATTATCTAAATATTATGAGGTTACTATTACATTTTTAAATGGTAAAACAAAGCGTTTAACGGGTTTTATAGATACAGGTAATAATTTATATGATCCATATAAGAAAAGGCCTATAATAATGATTAATAAAGAAATATTAGATGGATATAATCCTAAGTATTTATTAGTACCTTGTATAACTGTTAATAAAGAAAGTTTAATAAAATGTTTTAAAGTTAAGAAAATAGTCATAAATGGTAAATTAATAAAAGACGAAATATTAGTTGGTATAAGTGACAATAATTTTAAAATAAGTGGAGTAGACTTATTATTACATAAAAAAATTATAAAGGAGAATAAATTATGAAAAGAATAATTAATTTTATTAAAAATTTGTTTAAGAAAGTAAATAATATGTTTTTTGTAGGGGCATTAGATGCTCTTCCAGAACCATTAAATAAAGAAGATGAAATGAAATATCTATCTTTAGCAACAAAAGGGGATATAGATGCTAAAAATAAACTTATAGAGCATAATTTACGATTAGTAGTATATTTATCAAAAAAGTATGAAAATACTAAAATAGATTTAGAAGATTTAGTAAGTATAGGAACAATTGGACTTATAAAAGGAATAAATACATATAAAATGGATAAGAATATAAAACTTGCAACTTATGCATCAAGATGTATAGATAATGAAATACTTATGTATTTAAGAAAAAATAAAAAAAGAAATGCTGATGTATCTTTAGAAGAATCTTTATCATTTGATGCTGAAGGAAATGAACTTCATCTAGAAGATATATTAGGTACTGAAGCTGATTTAGTTACTAAACAATTAGAAGATGATGATCTTAAACATACACTTTTAAAAGAAATAGAAAAATTACCAAAAAGAGATAAAGAAATAATGAAATTAAGATATGGTCTTTTTGGACAAAAAGAAATTACTCAAAAAGAATTAGCAAAAAAACTAAATATATCACAAAGTTATATTTCAAGAATAGAAAAAAAAGTCATAAAAAAAATAAAAGATACAATAAAAATATAAATATTAAAAAGTTGTTTTAAAATTAAATTAATGATATATTTATAATAGAGGTGATTTATATGAATAATAATAAAACATCTTTTATTGAAAAAGAAAATAAAAGTAAGAGTAAAATAGTATTTGAAGAATTTAATTCTAAAAAGAAAGTTAAAAAGCAAGATAATAATTCTAATATAAATGTTAAAATATTATTTACTTTTTTAATGATTGTTATATTAATTTTATTTATAGTATCTAGTTTTTTAAATAAAAAATTATTAGATACATATGGTGATTTTAACATAAGAAAAATAATTAATCGTTTATGAAAATAATTATCCTTAATGCATAAACTATATTAGGGTGATTATCATGAAAGAGGAGTTTAAATTATTTGTAAAAAAAAGACCAGAACTAATAAAGTATGTTAATTCTGGAAAAATGACTTGGCAAAAATTTTATGAACAGTGGTCTTTATATGGTGAAGATGAAAATATTTGGAAAGAATATAAAACTTTAGATAATATAAATAAAGAAAGTGATTCTTTTAATATTTCAACGATTACTAATATGTTAAAAAAAGTTGATATGAATCAAGTAAAAAAAGGGGTTAATAGTCTTCAAAAAGTTGTTGAACTTCTTCAAAGTATTGTTTTAAAAGATAGTAAATCACCTTCTAAAGATGATTTATATGAGCCAAGACAATTATTTAAGAAGTTTGAAGATTAATGGATTTTAAAATAAAACTTTTTCTAGATTCAAACCCTAATTATAAAAATTATTTAAGGTCAAATTCATATTGGTATAAAACTTTAATAAGAAATCCTTCCTCTTTTAATTTATTTATAAATGAAGTTAAGGAAAAATATAAATTAAGAACAACTGATAAAATAAATAATGTAATTGATAAAATTGATATGGTAAGCAAATTAATAAATGTAATAGGAGATAAATAATGCAAGATAAAATATTTGAAGTACTTGATTATTTAGATTCAAGTAATTTAAAAAAACAATTAGACATAGTAAAAAATAAGATAAATAAAAACACTAATAGCAAAAAACTTATTAATGATTTTAACAAAGAAAAAGCTTTATATGAAAAATATGGATATTCCAATTCTTTTATAGAAGCTAAAGTAAAACTTATGAAAGATCCTTTAATTAAAGAATATATAAACTTACAAAATAAAGTTAATATGCTTTCTATTTATATTAATAAAAAAATAAATGACATTACTAAATAAGTAATGTTTTTTATTTTATTTATGTTAAAATATTAATAGGTGATATAAATGAAAATAATAAGTGGAAAATATAAAGGAAGAGTGATAAATGGCTTTTTTATAAATGGTACAAGACCTACTATGGATAGGGTAAAAGAATCTGTTTTTGCTATGATTCAAGATTATATAAAAGACTCTATTGTTTTAGATTTATACTCTGGAAGTGGTAATTTAGCTATAGAATCTATATCAAATGGAGCTAAATATGCTTACTTAGTTGATAATAATAAAGATGCTATTAAAATGATTAAAAATAATATTAATATGCTTAATATAGATAATGCAATAATAATAGAAGATGATGGTAAAAATGCATTAAAAAAACTTATAGATGATGATATTTTATTTGATATTATATTCCTAGATCCTCCGTATAATACAAATGAATTAGATAAGATATTAAAAATATTAAACGAAAATTATAATAAGATTAATAAAGATATTTTAATAATATGTGAAACAACTTTAAATATAGATTATAATAAATATAATAAATTTAAAATATATAAAGAAAAAAAATATGGTGATAAAATAGTTACTATCTTAAAAAAGATATAAATAGGTGTAAAATTATATTTAAATAATTGACAATAATTATTTAAAATGATACGATTATTATGTTAATAATATAGATAAGAAAGGAATAATAATATGAAAAAAATGAATAAAAAAGGTTTTACTTTAATAGAACTTCTAGCAGTAATAGTAGTACTTGCTATTGTAATGGTAATTGCAACTCAAAAGATAACTGATGTTGTAAATTCTTCAAGATCAAATGCTTTTATTTTATCTTATAAATCAGTAGTAAAACAAGTAAAAGATTCTTATACTATGGGAGATAGCCCTATATGTCCACAAACAAAAAATGGGAAAGAAATTACTTGCTCTGAGATGTATGATGTTACAGATGGTGATTATGAATTAACTGTTAAAGATTCTGGGAATGATTTTGAAGTTATATTAAAGACAAAAAAAGGTGGTAAATTTGAACATCTAAATTTAGCACAATATGGAGATGCTTCTAACTCTGGTAAATGTGACAAAAGTAAAATAGGCAGTGGTGCTAATATCTGTGGAAATATTCAAGAAATGGTAAATGGCGAACCGTTAGACTATAATGGAATCAAAGGATATGTTGCAAAATAATTATTAAACTTCTATTAAATGATTATAGAAGTTTTTTTTAAAATGAATTATACTTAAAAAAGGAGTTTTTAATATGTTATTAATAGGAAGTCATGTATCTTTTAAGAGTAGTGAACAATTATTAGGAAGTGTAAAAGAAGCTATAAGTTATAATTCAACTTGTTTTATGTTTTATACTGGTGCACCTCAAAATACTAAGAGATGTAAGTTGGATTATGATTTAACTTTAAAGGCAGTTAATTTGCTTCATGAAAATAATATATCTGTGGAAAATTTAGTTATTCATGCACCATATATAATTAATTTAGCAAATAATTTAGATAAAGATAAATATTTATTTAGTGTTAATTTTTTATGTGAAGAGTTAAATAGAGCTAATATGTTGGGTGTTAAAAGAGTTGTTTTACATCCAGGTAGTTTTACTAGTTTATCTTTAGATGATGGTATAAATAATATAATTAATGCTTTAAATTTAGTTATTAAACCTAATTTAGATGTTAGTATATGTCTTGAGACTATGGCTGGAAAGGGAACTGAGGTAGGTTTTAAATTAGAACATATTAAAAGAATAATTGATGGTGTTAAGTATAATGATAAATTGATGGTTTGTTTAGATACTTGTCATTTAAATGATTCTGGTTATGATATTTCTAATTTTAATAAGTTTTTAGATGAATTTGATAAAATTATTGGGATTGAAAAGATTGGATGTGTTCATGTTAATGATTCTAAAAATGTTTTAGGTTCTAGGAAGGATAGACATGAGAATATAGGTTTTGGTACTATTGGTTTTGATTCATTAATTAATGTTATATATAATGAAAGGATAGAAAATGTACCAAAAATACTTGAAACACCATATATAAATAAACTTTATCCACCATATAAATTTGAAATTGATATGATTAGGAAAAGAAAATTTAATAATAATTTGTATGATGATGTAGTAAATTATTATAGATAATTTTATTTGTTAATAAGTACTTGCAAAAATCATAAATATATTGTATATTATTAGTGTTACCTTATCTCGGGTGTTTGGAAAGTACTCCTAACCACATCTTAGGTATAGGCGAATAAATAAAAGAAGGAGGAATATACTTATGTTAAAAAAAGAAGTTAAACAAGAAATTATAAAGAAGTATGCAACTCACGAAGGAGATACTGGTTCTCCAGAAGTACAAATTGCAGTTTTAACTGAAGAGATTAACGTATTAACTAATCACTTAAAGGAAAACATTCATGATTTCCATTCAAAAAGAGGATTATTAATGAAGGTTGGTAAAAGACGTAATTTACTTAATTACCTTAAGAAGGCTGACATTAATAGATACCGTGAATTAATTAAGTCATTAGGATTAAGAAAGTAATTTATTTTGTAAAGTAGGCACTCTTTTTTGGGTGTCTTTTTATATAGATTAAGGAGATGTAATAATGGAAAAAAGAATATTTGAAACAGAATTTAGAGGTAGAAAATTAACTGTTGAAGTAGGAGAATTAGCTAAACAAGCTGATGGTGCAGTATTAGTAAGATATGGTGATACAGTTGTATTATCAACTGTATGTGTAAGTCATGATGCTAATATATTATCAGACTTTTTCCCTTTAATGGTTTTATACCAAGAAAAGTTATATTCAGTAGGTAAAATACCTGGTGGATTTATTAAAAGAGAAGGAAGACCAACGGAGAATGCAACACTTGCAGCTAGAATGATAGATAGACCAATGCGTCCTTTATTTCCAGAAGATTTTAGAAATGAAGTGCAAGTTGTAAATACCGTTTTATCAGTTGACCCTGATAATTCACCTGAGCTTACTGCAATGCTTGGATCATCTATTGCAACATCAATTAGTAAGGTTCCTTTTGATGGACCAATCGCAGGTGTTAAAGTAGGAAGAATAAATGGCAAGTTTATAATTAATCCAACTGTTGAAGAGTTAGAAAAAACAGATATAGACCTTACTGTTGCAGGTACAATGGATGCAATTAATATGGTTGAAGCAGGAGCTAAAGAAGTAAGCGAAGATGATATGCTTGAGGCATTAATGTTTGGTCATGATGCAGTAAAAGAACTAGTTAAGTTTGAAAATAAAATAATAAAAGAACTAGGTCAAGAAAAAATGGAATATGAAGCTCTAGAAATAACAGATGAGCTTAAAGATGAGATTTCATCTCTTGCAAAAGATCAATTAGATAGTGCAATGCGTATTAAAGATAAGTTAGAAAAATATGCTGCAATAGACAAAGTAAAAGAAGATGTAGTATCTAAATTTGAATATGAAAATGAAGATTTAGATAAGGACGCTTTAAACGAACTTTTAACAAAGGTTAAGTTATGTTTAGGAATGATTGAATACGAAGTATTTAGAAAGATTGTTGTTAAAGAGAAAAAAAGAGCAGACGGAAGAAAAATGACTGAGATAAGACCTCTTTCAACAGACATTGATTTACTTCCAAGAACTCATGGTTCTGCTTTATTTACTCGTGGTGAAACACAAAGCTTATCAGTTGTAACATTAGGTGCGCTTGGAGAACATCAAATAATAGATGGTCTTTCTCCAGAAGATCAAAAAAGATTTATGTTACATTATAACTTCCCACAATTTTCTGTTGGTGAAACAGGACGTTATGGTGCTCCAGGGCGTCGTGAAATAGGACATGGTGCATTAGGAGAAAGAGCACTTGCTCAAGTTATGCCATCTGAAGAAGAATTTCCATACACAGTACGTGTTGTATCAGAAATATTAGAGTCAAATGGTTCATCATCACAAGCATCTATTTGTGCTGGATGTATGGCTTTAATGGCTGCTGGTGTACCAATAAAAGCTCCAGTTGCAGGTATTGCAATGGGACTTATTACAGATGGTGATGACTATACAATACTAACTGATATTCAAGGTATGGAAGACCATTTAGGTGATATGGACTTTAAGGTTGCAGGTACAAAAGATGGTATTTGTGCACTTCAAATGGATATAAAAATAAAAGGTATTACTAAAGAAATATTAAGTAAGGCATTAGCACAAGCTAAAAAGGCAAGACTTGAAATATTAAAGGTAATAGCAAAACAAATAAAAGAACCAAGAAAAGAAGTTAGTAAGTATGCTCCAAAGACTCTTACATTTACAATTGATCCAGGAAAGATAAAAGACGTTATTGGTAAAGGCGGAGAAATGATTACAAAGATTATTTTAGAGGCCTCAAACGTTGAGACTGTAACTGATATGAATGCTGTTAAAGTAGATATAGAAGAAGATGGAAGAGTAATTATTTATCATACAAATCAAGATATAATTAATAAAACTGCTGATATGATAAAAAATGTTATAAAAGAAGTAGAAATAGGTAAGATTTATACAGGTCGTGTTGTAAAAGTAATAGAAGAATTAGGATGCTTTGTAGAACTTTGGGAAGGATGCGAAGGATTAGTTCACATCTCTCAATTATCAGATAAGAGAATTGCTAAGACATCTGATGTAGTTTCAGAAGGTGACGAAATAATTGTTAAAGCAACAGGATTTAAAAATGGTAAGTTAAACTTATCTAGAAAAGAAGTATTAGTAAAAGATAAGATTAAGGATGAAAAACCATCAAAAAAGAAAGAAGAAAAAACTGAAGAGTAATTTCTTCTTTTTTTATGGTATAATCTAAAATATAGGAGACATAAAAATGAAAATAGACTTTGAAAAAATAAATAAAATATATGGAAAAGATATACTAGATGGCTTAAGAGATAATTTAGATGAAGTAAATAAAAATATAAAATACTTATATGAAATAGGAATAGAGTGTATAGAAGAAGTATTTGAAAGATACGCACCAATATTTATATGTGATAATAAAGAGTTTAAAAATAAGGTAAATAAACTAATTGGAAAACTAGGAAATGAATATGTAGAAATACTAGGAGAAAATGAAGATTACTGGAGTGAATTATTATGATAGAACAAACAGATTTAATGAAGCTATTAGAAAGCTATAAAATAGATTATAAAAAAGTAATAAATGATAAAGTGTTAGATAAAGGAGAATACTTTGGAATAAAAAGTGTTTTAGAGTATTTAGTAAATGAATTAAAAATATATCCTAAAAACATAGAAAAATGTCCTAGTATATTATATTTAAATGTAAATGAAGTAAGAAAAAATTATGAGTTTTTAAAACAAGAAAAAATAAATATAAGTGATGTTGAAACTTGTCTTCACGTTTTAAGTACGAATAACAAAGATTTAAAAGAAACTTATTACTATGTATTAGAAAATTATGGATTAACAATAATTAATAGAACTACATCTATATTAAGATGTAATAAAGATAGAATAATAGATATAGAAAAATATGGTTTATCAAGGGACGTAACGATAAGTGCCTCAATATCTAGAAGAACCATTTATGAAATAGAAAAGATAATTAGAATTTGCAAGAAATATAATATAGAAATAACAGGTTCTGTATTTTTAAAAAGTGCAGAAGAAATAGAGAAGATTGTAGAAATATGCAAGAAGTATAATGTAGAAATAACGGGAACTGTATTTATGAAAGGTGCAGACGAAATAGAAAAAATAATAGAAGTTTGTAAGAAGTACAATATAGAGATAACGGGTTCTGTATTTTTAAAAAGTGCAGAAGAAATAGAGAAGATTGTAGAAATATGCA
>OIYG01000595.1_pt1 | contig 33910 bp, 34 predicted proteins | sample 1587861 | NCBI WGS metagenome assembly OIYG01 (sample SAMN03283272) | human gut metagenome | biome: human-associated habitat; material: feces | host: Homo sapiens | place: Peru | collected 2012 | reverse complement strand
GGAGGTGCTGGTGGAGAAGAAGCAGCACTATTTGCAGGAACATTATTTAGAATGTATTCAATGTATGCAGAAAAGAAACATTGGAAACTAGAAGTATTAAACGAAAATGAAACAGGACTTGGTGGCTACAAAGAAATATCATTCATGATAACAGGAAAAGGTGTATATAGTAGACTAAAATTTGAAAGTGGAGTACACAGAGTACAAAGAGTACCAGATACAGAAAGTAGTGGAAGAATACATACATCAACAGCAACAGTAGCAGTATTACCAGTAGTAGAAGATGTTGAGATAGATATAAATCCAGCAGATATAAAGATGGAAGTGTTTAGAGCATCAGGAGCAGGAGGACAACATGTTAACAAAACATCATCAGCAGTACGTTTAATTCACATTCCAACAGGAACAGTAGCAGAATGTCAAACAGAAAGATCACAAGTACAAAACAGAGAATATGCAATGAGGTTGTTAAAATCAAGATTATATGAGATGGAAAAAGCAAAACAAGATGCAGAATTAGCAAATGCTAGAAAATCACAAGTTGGAAGCGGAGATAGAAGCGAAAAAATAAGAACATACAACTATCCACAAGGAAGAATAACAGATCATAGAATAGGAATGAGTATATTCCAATTTGAAAGCTTTTTAAATGGAGATTTAGATGAATTAATAGATTCATTAATAGCAGCAGACAGAGCAGAAAGATTAAAAGGAGAAGAATAAAAAATAGCACAGAATATTGTGCTATTTTTTATGCATAACAATCTACTAGTTTCATAAATTTATATAGAGGTAAGTTTATGAATTATTTATTAAAAACAACATTAATAGGTCTATTTTTTGGAACATTTGGAACCACAATAGGAGGAATAATTGGTATATCAATAAAAAACACATCAAATAAATTTCTAAGTTTTATATTATCATTTGCATCAGGTTTAATGCTTTCAATAGTTTGCTTTGATTTAGTACCAGAAAGTATGGAAATTACTAGTATATCAAATACAATAATAGGAATCTTACTAGGTGTAGTTTGCATGATTGCCTGTGATATTGCAGTTGTTAAATTGTTTAGAAAAAAGAATAATGTAGCGGTTACAAACAATAATCTATTAAAAACAGGAATAATAGTAAGCATAGGATTAGCTTTGCACAATTTGCCAGAAGGATTAGCAATAGGTTCAAGTTTTGAAGCATCTATAAAATTAGGATACTCATTGGCACTTGCAATATGCTTGCATGACATACCAGAAGGTATTTCTATGGGAGTTCCCATGAAAAATGGTGGAATGAAAAAATCAAAGGTTGTTTTTTATGTATTTATGTCTGGAATTACGACTGGAATAGGAGCCTTTTTAGGATCACTAATTGGTGGAATATCAGATGTTGTAATAGCAATGTGCTTAGCATTTGCAGGAGGAGCAATGCTTTACATTGTATCTGGAGAGCTGATTCCAGAATCAAATGAATTATATAAAGGAAGATTTCCAATAGTAGGAAATATACTTGGATTTATATTAGGAATATTTGCAACAATGTTATAAAAACACTTTACAAAAAGTCAACAACATTTTAAACAAATGTTTGAAATGTTGTTGACTTAGTTTTTTTTATAATATATAATTTCAAAAGATTAAAAAAGAGAGGTAACAAATGAAAGATATTTTAGAAGGATTAAATGATAAACAATATGAAGCAGTAATAAACACTGATGGACCATGCTTAGTTATAGCAGGTGCGGGAAGTGGAAAAACAAAGGTATTAACGCATAAAATAGCATATTTATTAAACGAAAAAAATATAAAACCATGGAATGTATTAGCAATAACTTTTACAAATAAAGCAGCTAATGAAATGAAATCAAGAGTAGAAACATTAGTTGGAGAAGCAGCTAAAGAAATATGGATGGGTACATTCCATTCTATTTGTGTTAAGATATTAAGAAATTTTATAGATAGAATTGGATATGAAAAAAGTTTTATTATATTTGATACATCAGACCAAAAAACACTTGTAAAAGAATGTTTAAAATCATTAGATATAGATGATAAAATGTTTACAGATAGAGCAGTGCTTTCGGAAATCTCAAATGCTAAAAACGAGATGTTAGAACCTGTACAATATGCGATGAGAGCAGGAGGAGATTATAGAAAAGAGAAAATTGCACGAGTATATGCAATGTATCAACAAAAGTTAAAAGAAAATAATGCCGTAGACTTTGACGATATAATAAACTTAACAATAAAAATATTAGCAGAAAATCCAGATGTATTAGAATATTACAATGATAAGTTTAAATATATATTAGTTGATGAGTATCAAGATACAAATAAATCACAATTTACACTTGTAACAATGCTTGCAGCAAAATACGGAAATATCACAGTCGTGGGAGATAACGACCAAGGAATATATAGCTTTAGAGGAGCTGATATTTCTAATATATTAAATTTTGAAAAAGATTTTCCTGGAACTAAAATAATAAAACTAGAACAAAATTATAGATGTACAGGAAATATATTAAATGCAGCAAATGCTGTAATTAAAAATAATGTTGTAAAATATGAGAAAAAGCTATGGACAGAAAATGATATAGGAGAATTGCCAAATTTCTTCTGTGGAGATAATGAATATGATGAGGCGACATATGTAGTAGAACAAATAAATAGGCTAAGAAGAGAAGAATATTTAAAATATTCAGATTTTGCAGTTCTTTATAGAATGAATGCACAATCAAGAGCAATAGAAGATATTTTAAGAAGAGAAGATATACCATATAAAATTATAGGTGGATTAAAATTCTATGAGAGAAAAGAAATAAAAGATATTATTGCGTACTTACGACTAATATATAATCCATCAGACAATTTGAGCTTGAAAAGAATAATAAATGAACCTAAAAGAGGTGTGGGAAAGACAAGTATAGATAATATTTCAAAATTATCAGATTCAAGTAATATATCAATGTATGAAATAATAAAAAATGCGGCAGATTTTGGATTAAATAGAGTATTTGTAAACACAAGAGATTTTATAGAGCAAATGGAATATTTAATGGCTAAAAAGGATGAATTAAAAATATCAGAATTAATAAAAGAAACATTAAATAAAACAGGATATACAAAAGCATTAGAAAATGAAAATTCAGTAGAAGCAGAAACAAGGATACAGAACTTAGAGGAATTTTTAACAGTAGCAATGGAGTTTGAGGAAGAAAGTGTTGAAAATTCATTAGGAGAATTTTTGGAGGGAATAACCTTATCAAGCGATATAGATGGAATGGAAGACGAAGAAGATTCTGTTACTCTTATGACATTACACAGCGCAAAGGGACTTGAATTTCCAGTGGTATTTTTAGTCGGAATGGAAGAAGGAATATTCCCAGGATACAAATCAATAGGAGAACCTAAAGAATTAGAAGAAGAAAGAAGATTATGCTATGTTGGAATAACAAGGGCAAGACAATATTTATTTTTAACATGTGCAAAACAAAGAACAATCTTTGGCTCAACAACATACAATGCAGCATCAAGATTTATAGAAGAAATACCAAAGGAATATCTGCAAGGATATGAAGATACCTTTAAAGATAATGATTCATATTCAGATAGTACTTACAAGTGGGAATATGGCAAATCATCAAAAGTTACAACATATAAAATGAATGATATGACTTCATCAGGAATAGAAAAAAGTAAAAAAACATCAACAAGTGGATATAACTTTAGAACACCAGAAAGTTTCTTGTCTAACCTAAATAAAAAATCTGAAAGTACTGTGGATTTATCACAATATCAAGCAGGTGTTAGAGTGTTCCACAAGAAATTTGGAGAAGGAATAATAAACTATGTGGAAAAAGAAGGCGACGATTTAAAAGTGGATATAAACTTTGACAAAGTAGGACACAAAAGACTAATGGCCAAATTTGCCAATCTACAAATAATATAAAATATAATAAATTTTAAATTTAATGGACGGACAATTATGTACGTCCATTATTTTATGAATAAAAAAATAAAATGTGTTTCATAATATAAAAAACATATTATGAAAGGGTGATAAAATGCCAGACTTAACACAAATAGAATTGCAAAACCTAAGAAAATTAATAGATGAACAAGAAACAACATATCAAAAACTAAATAATTATTCAAAAGAATGTACAGATTTACAAATAAAACAACTATTTACAAAATCAGCACAAGATGCATTAAATACAAAACAAAAATTAATGTCATTTTTAAATGAATAATAAGAATAATTATTTATAAAAGAGGGGGTCTAAAATGGATGAAAAAACAATGGTAAATGACATTTTGAAAAATATAAAATCAGAACTAACAACATACCAAAATGTGATTTCAGAAACAGAAAATATGGGATTAAGGCAAACAATGCAACGAATAAGAAATAATGGGGAATCATTTCAATATGAGTTATTTAAGGCGGCACAAGCAAAAGGATATTATAAAGCAACACCAAAAGCAACAGTAACAGAAATAACAGCTCTGAAAACGGAATTAGAAGAATAGATTTTTATTTATAAAAAATAGTTAAATACTCTTGAATAATTTTGAAAACTATTATACAATAATGTCATAAAATTGTAATAAAAATGTAACAAAAGGGAGTGCATTAAAATTATAAGAGTATTTAAGAAAATATATGTATATATGAGAAGTACTATAAAGCTTATTTCCCTAGCAGTTTTAGGAGCAATATTAATAGGAGCTGCAATAGTACTTATATATAAACCAATATATAGAGTGACATTAGATGGAGAAAAAATAGGATATTGCGAAGATAAAAATGCCCTACAAGAAAAAATAAATGCATACATGAAAAATGGGGAAGAAGGAGATGAACATATAGCATTTGTACAAATAGACGAACTTCCACAATATAGTATGTGTTTATTAAAAAAAGGTATAGTAACAAATGATGATGAAATATATCAAGAAGTAAAAGAAACAGGTACTAAATACTATAGATATTACGCAATATCAGATGATGACGATGAAAAAATATATTTAGCATCATTTGATGAAGCTGATGATGCTATAAAAGAATTAAAAGAAAAAGAAAGTACAAATGCTTCAGATTTAACAATAGTAGAGAAATATGAAACAGAAGTACCAAAACTAAATGATACAGATGAGGCAGTTGATGAATTATATCAAGAAAAAAAGGCAACAAAAACAAAAACTACAACATCAAGAACAGTTAAATATGCAAGTACAGGTTCAAGTAAATTTAGCACAAGTAGAGAAATAACATCAAAAAAAGTTGATTTAGGAATAAGCATAACAAAACCAGTGTCAGGAATATTAACATCTAGATATGGATATAGATGGGGAAGAACACATACAGGAATAGATATAGGAGCCTCAACAGGAGCATCAATTAAAGCTGCATCTCCAGGAACGGTAACATTTGCAGGATGGAAAGGATCACTTGGAAATTTAATAGTAATAACACATGGTAATGGAGTACAAACATATTATGGACATTGCAGTAAACTAATAGCAACTGCTGGACAAAAAGTTTCTACAGGTGATGTGATAGCAAAAGTTGGATCAACAGGAAGATCAACAGGTTCTCATTTGCACTTTGAAATAAGAGTAAATGGATCAGCACTAAATCCATTAAGTTATGTAGGATATTAAAACATATAATAAACAAATTATTTGCGGAGTTTACTCCGCTTTTTTTATATAATAGGAAAGCATAACAAAATAAAAATTTGACAAATTAAAAAAATAAGTTATAATAAAATTACATTAAACAAAAACAAAGGAGTGATTTTTATGGATATAAAAATATTAGGAAAAGATCTAACAGCTACAGAAGCTATAAAAGAATATGTAGAAAAAAAATTAGAAAGAATTCAAAAATACTTTGAAGGAGAAGCAATCAAAGCATCTGTTACAATAAAAGGAGAAAAAAATTTACAAGTAGCAGAAATGTATATAAGTGTAAAATCTTATAATTTAAAAGCTGTTACAGAAACAAAAGATTTATATGCTTCAATAGATAAAGATATTGATATATTAGAAGGACAAATAAGAAAATTAAAGACAAAAAAAGAAAGAATGAATAAAGAAGAATCAATAAGATTAAAAGAAACAAATATGGAAGCACCAGCAACAGTAGTAGAAAAAGAAGTAATAAAAGAATTATACTATGATATAAAACCAATATCTGTAGACGATGCAAAATTAAAATTAGAAGAAAAAGTAGGTAATATATTCTTAACATTTGTAAACATAGATACAGGAAAAGTAAATGTAATATTTAAACTAAAAGATTCTAATAATTATGGTATTATAGAACCAGAAGCATAAATTTTAAAAATAATCAGCATCTTGCTTTGTTACACTACATTTTAAATTTAATCAACGTACAAAAAGTACGCCTCATAAATTTAAAATTGGTGTGCCTCGCAATATACTAATTCTTTTTAAAATTATTATATATTAAATTAAAAAGGCAGGAACATAATTCCTGCCTTTTATGTATTCATAAAAGATAAGATTTATATTCCTGTCGTTAATAAATTACCTAATCGGTTGATAACTATTTCATGTTGTTTTCAGCTTGTTGTATTAATTTTCTTACCATGTTACCACCAACTCTACCAGCGTCTTTTGAAGAAATGTCACCATTATAACCTTGTTTTAAGTTAACACCAACTTCACTAGCTACTTCGTATTTGAATTTTTCTAAAGCTTCTTTTGCTTCAGGAACTACTTTTTGATTACTTCTTGCCATTATTAATTCACCTCCTAGGAAATTTAGAATAAAGAAAAACTTGAATGTTTTTCAATAATTATGATGTGTAAAAAGAAAAAAAATAAACTGGAAATTTTTTCAAAAATAAATTTATAAACCTTGCATGTTATGACAAATTGTGCGAAAATAGTAGAGTAAAATAAAAAAGAACAAAAATATTAAATCTTTTTTATTCAAAGAAAGAGGTAAAAATAATGGCAGAATTTAAATCAGGTTTTGTATCAATAATAGGAAGAACAAATGTAGGAAAATCAACATTAATCAATTCATTAGTTGGAGAAAAAGTAGCAATAATGACTAATAAAACACAAACTACTAGAACGGCTATAAGAGCGATAGTAAATAGAGAAAATTCACAAATAATATTTATAGATACACCAGGCATTCATAAACCAAAAACAAAATTAGGAACAACTATGCTAGAAACAGCATTTGGAACAATTTCAGAAGTTGATGTTATTTTATTTATGATAGAAGCAACATCAAAAGAAGTTGGAAGAGGAGATGCCAGAATATTAGAAAAACTAAAAGAAACAAATAAAAAAGTAATATTATTAATAAATAAAATAGATTTAGTAAGAAAAGAAGAAATAGCAAAGCTAATAGAATTGTATAGTAAACAATACAATTTTGAAGCTATTATTCCTATTTCAGCAATATCAAATAAAGAAGTTGAAATAATATTAAATGAAATAGAAAAACTACTAAAAAAAGGACCAGCATATTACGATGTTGATGAATATACAGACCAAACATCAAGGCAGTTAGTTGAAGAGGTAATAAGAGAAAAAGCATTAAAATTATTAGATGACGAAGTACCACATGGATTATATGTAACAGTAGAAAAAATGAAACAATCAAGAACACAAAACAAAGAAAATATATATAATATAGAAGCAACAATATATTGCTTAAGAGATTCTCATAAAGGAATAATAATAGGAAAAAATGGGCAAATGCTCAAGAAAATTGGAACTTATGCAAGACAAGATTTAGAGAGAATGTTAGGAACAAAAATAAATTTAAAAACTTGGGTAAAAGTAAGAAAAGATTGGCAAGATGAAGACTCAATAGTAAAAAATTTTAAATTTAATTAATTAGTATAAAATTTTCTAAAATACGAAAGATAAGATTAAAGGTAAAAAATACTTTTAACTTAGGAGTGGTGATATGCTTATGATTGAAAAAATGGCTTGGAATACCTTTAAAAAAACAGGTGATATTAATACTTTTTTAGAACTGAAAGAAGTAGAAAATTTAGAAAAGAATATAAATGGTGAAAATAATGGGAACAATAAATACAAAGGGAATAGTATTAATGGAGAACAACCTTGGGGACTACGATAAAATGATTACAATTTTAACACCAGGGCTTGGAAAAATAGGGTGTGCTGCAAAGGGCGCTAGACGCCCTAAAAGCCTATTAATGGCTGGAAGCCAATTTTTATGCTTTGCAGACTATACATTATATAAAGGAAATGGTACATATAATTTAAATTCATGTGATACAATAGAATTTTTTTATAACATAAGAACAGATCTGGACAAGTACAAATATGCAGTACACATAACTAAAATAATTTTAGATGTGACAAATGAAAACGAAAATTGTTATAGAACATTACAATTATTTTTAAATACATTATATACAATATCAGAAACAGATAAAAACTTAGATTTAACTTTATCTATATTTAAGTTGAGATTAATGTGTATATTAGGATTTAGACCTAATGTTGAAAAATGCACTAATTGTGGAATTGATGAAGATATAAAATATTTTAGTCTTAAAGATAATGGGTTTAAATGCAGTAGTTGTGGAAAAATGGATAAAAGTGCGATAGAAATAATGCCTGCAACAGCAGATGCAATAAGATTTATAGCAAGTGCACCTGCAAAAAAAATATTTTCATTTAATGTTCCAGAAACGACGATAAAAGAATTAGAAATAATATCAAAATTATATTTAAACGAAAAATTAGAAAAGGAATATAAATTAGAAGAGTTATTTAAATAATTTATATTTATGCATCATACATTTGCGAGTACTTCGCCACGACAGTATTTATTGAAAATTATCACATAATTTTCAATAAATACTTGATAAAATCCTCATTAAATTATATAATATCAGTGTTGAAATTAGCTCTTGTATGGAGAGTATTTTTGATAAAAAGCTATGAACCTTGTCAGATCCGGAAGGAAGCAGCAATAAGTAGTGTATTTATGCAAATGATATTCTCCATAGAGGAGCTAAGATTATAATAGAGATATTTTGAACGATGAATATTAGCAATCTATAAAATATTAAGTATAAGATATTTGTTAAGAGGAGAATAAATATGGCATATACAGCACTATATAGAAAATTTAGACCACAAACATTTGGAGAAATGGTTGGACAAGAACATATTACTAAAACATTAAAAAATCAAATTATGGCAGGAAGAGTAGGACATGCATATTTATTTAATGGTGGAAGAGGAACAGGTAAAACATCAGCTGCAAAAATTCTTGCAAGAGCAATAAACTGTTTAAATCCAAAAGATGGTGAACCATGTAATGAATGTGAGATATGCAAAAGTATATTATCAGGAGCAAACACTGATGTAGTAGAAATGGATGCAGCTTCAAATAACAGTGTAGAAGATATAAGAGCAATAAGAGAAGAAGTTAACTTCTTACCTACAACGTGTAAATATAGAGTATATATTATAGATGAGGTTCATATGTTATCAACTGGAGCATTTAATGCATTGTTGAAAACATTAGAGGAACCACCAGAACATGTAAAATTTATTTTAGCAACAACTGAACCACAAAAATTACCAGCAACTATACTTTCAAGATGCCAAAGATTTGATTTCAAAAGAATTTCAAATGAGGATATTGTTAAAAGGTTGAAGGAAGTTTGTAGCAAATCAGATATTGAAATAACAGAAGGAGCCTTAAATACAATAGCTATATTATCAGAAGGAGCAATGAGAGATGCATTAAGTATACTTGAAAGATGTATACAAGATGGATTAAACAATATAAATGAAGATAATATAAAAGATTTAGTTGGAATACCAAAAACAGAATATATAGAAAAAGTTGTAGAAGGAATATTAACATACAACATAGAAGAAGTATTAAATACTTTGGAAAATATAATTAAAGAAGGAAAAGACATTACAAATTTAACATGGGAAATTATAAAATATGTAAAAGACTTGTTAATATATAAAACTACAAATAAAATAGAATTATATTCAGATGAAGAAAAAAAGAAGATAGAAGAATTATCTGGAATGGCGACAAAAGAAAAACTATTAAACTTAGTTTATGAATTATCAGAATTACAAAATGAAATAAAAACATCATCACAAAAATTAATTATATTCCAAGCAGGGCTAATTAAAATGTGTAATAAACAAACAGGAAATAGTACAGAAGATTTGGAAAGAAGAATATCTGAACTAGAGGATAAAATAAAAAATGGCAAAGTAGGAATAATACAAAATACTCAAGTACGTGTAGGAAGTACTACACAAAGAGCAAATTATAATACTGCAGGAGCTAACAATCCTATAAACTCTAATAATTCAAATAGTGCAAAAACATCAACATTATCACAAGGACCAATAGCAAAAGAATGGCCTAATGTATTAAATGAATTAAAAAGTGATGGAAAGATTATGTTGTATACAAACTTATTAAATACAAGTGCAGTAGAAGTAAATGACATGACTGTTGGAATACAATTTCCAAATGGTATAAATGCATTTGGAAAAACTGTTTTAGAAAAAGCAGAGAATAAAGCAGAAATAGAGAAGAAAGTATCAATAGTAAGTGGAAAAACAATGAATGTAAAATATATAGATTTAAAAGAGAATAATAATCAAGCACAATCAAATAGTGTCGAAGATATGATGAATGGATTAGATATTCCATTTAATGTTATAGATTAAGGAAGGAGAATAAAAATGGCAAAAAGAGGTGGTTTCCCAGGAGGAATGGGAGGATTTGGTGGCATGAACATCAACCAATTAATGAAAGAAGCTAAAAAGATGCAAGCAGATATGGAAAAATCACAAGAAGAATTAGTTTCAAAAGAATTTGAAGCATCAGCTGGGGGAGGAGCAATAAATGTAAAAGTTTCTGGAAGCAAAGAAATAAAAGAAATAAAAATACAAAAAGATGTTGTAGATCCAGATGATGTAGAAATGTTAGAAGACTTAATATTAACTTGTGTAAATGAAGCTTTAAGAAAAGTAGATTCAGCACAAGCAGCTCAAATGGGAAAATATAATATACCAGGATTAATGTAATATGGATCTTTTAAGAGATGTAAAAAGAAAACAATTAAAAATTAAAATAGCGATTATATTAGTAGTTGTTGTTTTACTTATAGTTGCTATACTTGTATTTATACATATAAAAAGAAATAGAGATAATGATGTTATAAATAAATACATTATAAATTCTAAAAAAAATGCTGTTATTACTATTGCAAATGATATGTCAAAAATAAAATTATATCCTAAAACATTGGAAGATATAAAGTCAAATAATAAAACAATACAAGTAAGCAATAATGAAGCAATGTTCTTGCTAAATTCAAATTATTTGCAAGAAACAAATAAAGTAAATCCAAAAGTAACTACTACTAATAAGTATGCTCAATTAAATAATGTTGTTTGTGTAGAAATAGATATGTCTCCTGTAAAAGAAAAACAATTAATAGATAAAATAACAATAAATACGAAAAAATTAAATTTAGATACAGAATATGTAGATTTATATTCAATAAATGAAAATGAAGAATTATCTGCATTAAAATTAAAAGAACCAATTATAAACAATACAATACAAACAACATATGATGTTAATATAGAAAAATATATAGTGGCATATGTTCCAGTAGTTAATCTGGCATTTAATTATAATGAAATAAACTTAAAAAAAGGGGAAGAAGTTGTTTTAACATGTGATGTTAATGAAAATGCAACTAATTCTCAGCTTCATGCACAAGTAACAGATCCAGATATAATAGAAGTGAGTGCAAATGGAACGATAAAGGCTATAAATCCAGGAAAAACACAGTTAATAATACAATCATATAAAAATACAGTACTGAAGACTATAGATGTAATTGTAAAGGAAATACCATCTGAAATAAAAGTAGAGGATGAAAAAATTACAATATATGTAGGAGAAACTTCACAAATAGAAGCTACAGTAATCCCAGAAACGGTTGAAAATAAAAATGTTAAATATAGTAGTTCAAATAATAATATAGCAACAGTAAATAGTAAGGGAAAAATAACAGGAGTAAAAAAAGGAACTACAAAAATAACAATAACAACAGAAGAAACTCCAGAAGTATCTAAAGAAATAGAAGTAACGGTAAAAGAAAAAGCATCTGAAATAAAAACAGAACAAGATGAAGTGGAAATAAATGTGGATGACTCATATGAACTAAATGTTACAGTACTTCCAGACTCGTTAGATAATAAAAAAGTAAAATATAAATCATCCAATGAAAATATAGCAACAGTAAGTAATAATGGAAGAATAAAAGGTATATCAGAAGGAACAGCAGAAATAACAATAACAACAGAAGTAGAACCACAGATTTCAAAAATTATAATAGTACATGTAAAGAAAAAACAAGTAATAAATAATACAGAAGACAACAATATTAATAATAATATTATTATTAATTCTAATATAATAACATAATAGGAGAAATGTATGTCATATTATTCACCATCAATAGAAAAATTAATAGAAAGTTTTGAAAGGCTACCAAGTATTGGACATAAAACAGCTGCAAGGTTGGCATTTCATATTTTAAATTGTTCAGAAGAAGAAACAAATGAGTTTATAAACTCAATTCAAAACGCTAAGAAAAACTTAAAATATTGTTCAAAATGCTATAATATCTCCGATACAGATCCATGCACAATATGTAGTAATCCTAAAAGGGATGAAAATGTAATATGTGTTGTAGAAGATGTAAGAGATATAATAGCAATAGAAAGAACACACGAATATAAAGGAGTATATCATGTGTTACATGGTTCAATATCACCAATGAATGGTGTGGGACCAGATGATATAAAATTGAAGGAATTATTAGCAAGAATAACACCGGAAATAAAAGAAGTAATTATTGCTACAAACCCTAGAGTAGAAGGGGAAGCAACAGCTATGTATATTTCTAAGTTATTAAAACCATTAGGCGTAAAAATAACAAGAATTGCACATGGAATACCTATAGGAGGAGACTTAGAATATACAGACGAAATAACATTATCAAAAGCCTTAGAAGGAAGAAGAGAACTTTAAGACATAATACCACCACCCATATATAATATGAGTGGTGGTGTTATTATATAATAGAAAATTATAACAAATTATTTTATGTAGGGGCGGACGACCCTGTCCGCCCGCGCGGAGTTGCTCTGCTTTATTATAGTTAGTCATTTAATATAGTTTTACAGATGTTTTCAGTTGAGTTTGGTTTAGAAAGTTCTCTAATATGATTTTTCATTTCATCTAATTTTTTAGAATCTTTTAATATAATTTCTAATTTTTCTTTTATATTATCATTTTTCTTTATCCAAATACCAACACCATTATCTTCTAAAAATTTAGCATTCTCTTCTTCCTGACCAGGAATAGGGTTAATTATTAGAATAGGCAAATTAGAAACCAAGCTTTCGGTAGTTGTGAGACCACCTGGTTTAGTTACAACTAAATCAGATATACTCATTAGTTCTGGGACTTTATTTGTATAATCAAGAACTTTAATAGAATCTTGCCTGCCTGAAGAGTTAACTATATCTTCAAATTTTTTCTTCATACTTTCATTTCTGCCTGCAATAGCAACTATTTGTAAATCATTGAAATCTTCAGCAAAAGTCTTTAATACTTCTGTAGTTGTACTCTTTCCAAGACCAAATTCGCCACCAGCAAAAAATAAAACTGTTTTTTTATCTTTGACTAGACCAAATTCTTTTAAAATATCATCTTTATTATAAGTTTTTAAAAATCTATTGGAAAGAGGTATTCCAGTAGAAAATATTTTATTTTCGTCAATTCCTTTTTGAATTAATTGTTCTTTCATTTTAGAGTGAGCAACAAAGAAATAATCAACATATTCTGGATATAGTAACCATTGATCATGTGGTGCAAAGTCAGTCATTATTGTTGCTAGTTTAAAATTTACTTTTGCTTTCTTTTTTAAATAAGCACACATTTGACTACTAAAAGGATGTGTAGATATTACATAATCAGGATTAAAATCTTGTAATAAATTTTTTAGCTTGATTGCCATAAGCTTATTAGAATCATTTGATAATTTAGAAACTAATCCTTTTTCAGATTTTTTGTAAATAAACCCCCATACTTCGGGAGCTTTTTTTGCAAATTCTTCATAAGCTTTTGTAGTAACTTTATTTAAAACCTTATTAATATACTCAACACAATCAATCATCTCAATTTTGGTATCAAGATAATTATTTTCTATATATTCTTTAATAGACTTAGCAGCAGATAAATGACCACCACCATAAGAACCATAAAAAATCATAATTTTTTTCATTTAATTCACCTAAATAAATTTCAAATTTGTTGTTTAAATTCTACCATATATAAAAAAATATAGCAATAATTTTAAAAACAAAAAAATTTGAAAAAATGTAATATTTTTTGAAAAATATTACAAACTAAAATTAAATAAATAAAATAGGAGATTAATATGAATTGTAAAGAATTTAAAGAAAAACATTTGCTAACAGTCACAGTATTAATAGCAGTAATTGCAATATGTGCGAGTGTTTTAGCATACAGAAATTATAAAGAATATGAAAATGTAAAAAAGAACAAATATAATATGGCCTTTTTTGAAGTAGTCGATTATGCAGAAAATATTGAAACATATTTGGCTAAAGCTACAATAACAAAAGATGCAATGTCAAGTGCAGAAAATTTAATACAAGTATGGAGAGAAGCAAATTTAGCAGGAGGCTACTTATCACAAATACCGGTATCTGTAGAAGGAATATCAAATACTCAAAAATTTTTGAATCAAACAAGTGAATATAGCTATTATCTGTTTAGAAAAAATTTAAAGGGAGCCGACTTAACAGATGAGGAAGTATCTAAGGTAAAAGAATTACATGACTATAGTTTAGAAATAAAAAATACTCTAAATCAATTATCAGAAGATGTAAATGCAGAAAGATTAAATTGGGATGAATTAGATTACAATCCCAGTGTAATGTTCTCAAAAGAGATAAATAATGTTTCAAAAGATGGATTTAAATCAATAGAAGAAAACTTTGAACAATATGATGGATTAATATATGATGGAGCATATTCTGAGCATATGACAAATGCTAGTAAAAAAGGACTTACTGGAAATGATATAGATGAAGAAAAAGCGAAAAAAATCGTAAAAGACTTTGTTGGAGAAGATAAGATTAATGTAATAAACTCAGAAGGTTTATCAGAAAATGGAACAATAGAAAGTTACACATTCACAGTAATACAAAAAGAAAATGAAGGAAATCCAATGACAATAGCAATATCAAAAAAAGGAGGACATATAGTATTTAGTGAATTTAATAGAACGGTAGAAGAAGAAACAATAACAGAGGAAAAAGCAGATGAAATATCAAAAAAATTCCTAGAATCAAAGGGATTTTCTAGTATGGAAAAAACATATTATACAAAACAAGCAGGAATCATGACTATAAATTATGCATGCAAGGAAGATGATGTAATAATTTATCCTGATTTAATAAAAGTAAAAGTAGCATTAGATAATGGAGAAATATTAGGAATAGAAACAACAGGATATTTAAATAATCATGAAAAAAGGAATATAGATAAAAAAGGAATAATAAATAAAGAAAAAGCAAAAGAGAAAATAAACAAAGATATAGAAATAGAAGCAGAAAGGCTAGCAATAATACCAACAGAATTTAAAACAGAAATATTCTGCTGGGAAGTAAAAGGAAAAATAAATGATAGAGACTTTTTAATATATACAAATGCAAAAACAGGAAAAATAGAAAATATATTGGTAATTACAGACACACAAAACGGAATTCTAACAATGTAGGCAATAATTACAAAAATAAAAAGTATAAAAATGCAAATAATAATAACATACAATAAATTATAATTTATTTATACAATTTATTTTGTGGAGGTTCATATGTCAAGAAAAACAAGTATTATCTCTGATAATTTAAAAGAAGAGATTGCAAAAGAACTAGGAGTATATGAAACAGTAAAAAGAGATGGGGGATGGCAAAACGTGTCATCAAAAGACTGTGGTAATATAGTAACAAAAGCAATAGAAATAGCAAACAGAAAAGTTCAATAATAAAATATAGAGAAGATAAATTTGTCTTCTCTATATATTTTTTTAAATCATACTTTTACATATTGTAATAATTAATTTTCTAGCATATAATATAACAAAATAATAATTAAAAGAGGTAAATTATGAACGATATAAAAGTAAAAGATGTTATAAGAGAATGTAATGGAAAATTAATTTATGGAAATGAAGATTTATTATGTGAAGACTATTCTAAAGATACAAGAACAATTGAAAAAGGTGATATATATTTAGGAATAAAAGGAGAAAAGTTTAATGGCAGCGCGTTCTATAAGGATGCATTACAAAAAGGTGCAAAAGGCTGTATATTACAAGATGTAGAAGTTGATGTAGAAGAATTAAAACAATATAATGAAATATTCATAATTTTGGTAGATAATGTAGTTGAAGCACTTCAAAAACTAGCAGCATATAAAAGAAGTTTATATGATATACCAGTAATAGGTATAACAGGTAGCGTTGGAAAAACAAGCACAAAAGATGTTGTCGCAAGTGTATTATCTCAAAAATATAAAGTTCTAAAAACAGAGGGAAATTACAATAACGAAATAGGATTACCACTTACTATACTAAAATTAAGAGATCACGAAGCAATGGTTGTTGAAATGGGAATGAGTGCTTTTGGAGAGATTAGTTTACTTACTAATATAGCTAAACCTACAGCTGCTATAATAACAATTATTGGAAGTTCACATATAGGAGAATTAGGCTCTAGAGAAAATATATTAAAGGCAAAATTGGAAATATTAGAGGGATTAGATGAACATGGATGCTTAATATTAAATAATGATAATGATTTATTACATAGTTGGTATGAAAATAATACAGATAATCATAAACATATTACATATGGAATAGAAAATAACAGTATGCTTATGGCGAAAAATATTGTACTAAAAGAAAATTCCACTCAATATGAGATAGAATATGATGAAAAAACATATACTATAAATGTTCCTATTGCAGGAAAACACTATGTTTATAATACTTTAGCAGGTATTTGCATTGGAATAAAATACGGTATTGAGATGAAAAAAATAATAAAAGGTATTTCAGAATTTACTCTTACTAAAAGAAGAATGGAAATAATAAAAAATAGCAATGGAACAACAATTATAAATGATTCATATAATGCAAGTTATGAATCAACAAAAGCCGCATTAGAATATGTAGGTAGTACAAAAAATTATCCTAAGATAGCGGTATTAGGCGATATTTTAGAATTAGGTACTTTTTCTAAACAGATGCATGAAAATGTAGGAAAAGAAGTGGTAAAAAATAATATTGACATATTAATAACTGTAGGAGAAGAAGCAATAAATATAGCAGAAAAAGCAATAGAATTAGGAATGAATAAAAACAATGTATATGAATATTTATCAAATGATATTGCAATTCATAAAATTAAAGAATTAGAAAGCAAAAATTGTATAGTTTTAGTTAAAGCATCAAACGGAATGCATTTTGATGAGATTGTAGATGCATTAAAATAGTTAGAAGGAGGCTACTTTATGAGCAAATTAAAAATAGGTGTTGTATTTGGAGGAAAATCAACAGAACATGATGTTTCTATAGTATCTGGAACATCAGTTATAAAAAATTTAGACAAAGAAAAATATGAAATAACACCAATATATATTTCAAAAGAGGGAAAATGGTATAAATATATAAAACCAATTCAAGAAATAAAAGTTTTAGAAATAGGAAAAGAAATAGAAGAAAAAGAGGAAATCAATGACTTAGAAAACGTATTAAAAAATTTTGATGTTGTATTTCCAGTCTTACATGGCTTAGGAGGAGAAGATGGTTCTATTCAAGGAATGTTAGAATTGTTTGGAGTTCCATATGTTGGATGCGGAATACTAGCATCAAGTGTTGGAATGGATAAAGTATATACAAAAATCATATTTGATAAAGCTAATATAAAACAAGCAAAGTATGAATACATAAAAAAATATAAAGAAAAATATATCTATATAAATAAAAATTTTGATGAAGAAAACTTAACAATAGAAGAAATATGTGCAAAAATAGAAGAAAATTTAAAATACCCTGTATTTGTAAAACCATCAAATTCAGGCTCAAGTGTAGGAATAACAAAAGCAAATAATACACAAGAATTATCTAAAGCTATTGAATATGCCGGAAAATATGATAAAAAAATACTAATAGAACAAGGATTAATAGGAAAAGAAGTAGAATGTGCAGTTTTAGGAAATGAAGAAGTAATATCATCATGTGTGGGAGAAATTAAGCCAGCAGAAGAATTTTATAGTTTTGATGCAAAATACAAAAATTCAGAATCAAAAACACTAATGCCAGCAGATTTATCAAAAGAAATGTCAAATGAAATAAGAAGACTAGCAATAAAAGCATTTAAAGCAATAGACGGAAAAGGATTATCACGAGTAGACTTTTTTGCAAATGAAACAACAGGAGAAATATATATAAATGAGATAAACACATTGCCCGGATTCACACAAATAAGCATGTATCCTAAATTATTTGAAACAGTGGGAATACCATATAGTGAATTATTAGATAAACTAATAAGATTAGCATTAGAAAAATAAATGTCAATGGGGACGGAGTTTTTTGACAACTAATTAAAGAAAAAAGGTTGTCAAAAAACTCCGTCCCAATTGACAAGCATTGACACCTTTGAAATCAATTTCATTTTTTATGTTAAATCTATTGAAAATTACATAAAATCTTGATATAATTAACCCACCATGAAAAATGGAGGCTAAAAAATGATTTTTAAAGATTATTATAAGATATTAGGACTAAAGAGTAGTAGAGTTTCATTAGATGACATAAAAATAGCTTACAGAGAAAATGCAAAAAAATATCATCCAGATGTAAATGTTGGAGATAGCTTGTCAGAAGAGAAATTTAAAGATATAAATGAAGCATATAGAGTTTTATCAAATGCATCAGCAAAAAGAAAATATGACAGAATGTGGAATAATCATGTTGGTAAAAGTAATATAAAATATGAAGAAAGCAAACGTGGAAGCGGTTCAATATTTAGTGACTTTTTCAACATGTTCTTTGGAGAAACTGATGAAGATAAAATAGAATCAACTAATTCAAAAAGAAAGAATAAAAAACAACCAATTAAAGGAGAAGATGTAGAAACAGCAATAGATATTTCAATAGAAGATGGATTTTATGGAGCTAAAAAACAAATCTCATTGAGAACAGTAGAAGGCAAAATGAAAAAGTTTGAAGTAAAAATCCCAGCAGGAATCAGAGAAAACGAAAAAATTAGACTATTAGGACAAGGTAAGCTAGGAATTAATGGCGGGAAAAATGGAGATTTATTTATAAATATACATATAAAAGATAATGAGAAATTTAAAATAAAAGGTTATGACCTATACACAGATTTATTATTAACACCTTGGGAAGCAGCATTAGGAACTAGGGCGAATTTGAAAGGAATTGATGATGAAGCTTCTGTATATATTCCACAAGGAATACAAAGCGGAGAGAAAATAACAATTCCAAATAGAGGATATAAAGATGCAAAAGGTGGAAGAGGAAACCTTGTTGCTCAAGTAAAAGTAATGGTGCCTAAAAAATTGACAGATGACGAAAAAGAAATATATACAAAATTAAAAGAGGTATCTTCTTTTAATCCAAGAAATTTGTATTAAAGAGTAAATATGTTAACATAAAAACGTGTTGACTTTTTACTTATAATAAGGTATAATTAAAATTAGTCATGAACAAATGAAAAATATATTGCATCATAGATGGAGAAAGAGGTGTAGTAGTATGGCAAGCCTAGAAGGCAAACACTTTAGTATAACAGACCCAAAGGATGTAAATACAGTTATATATAGAATACAAGAAACAGAAAAAGAATATAGAAAAGATTCTCCTAAATATACGGTTGAAAGATTGGATCGTATGTCAGAAATAAGAGGAGAAGGTACTAAGAGAACATATTTTATTGATAATCCATCAGTAGAAAATGATCAATTAGTTATTTTATCATTTGGAAAAGAAAGAGTAGTAGTAAACAGTGGACTACTAGGAGAAGACAGAATAAAAATTTCAAAACAACCATCTTTTGTGAAATTTGATACTTTATATTCAGATGAAACTCAATATAAAGAATTTAATTATACACCAAATCTAAAGAGGCCTATATCTATTATAGATCCTGAAACTACAGAAGAAATCAAACCAGTATTATATTTTGATGAAAAAACAAATGAAGTAAAAGGAAAATGTAAGTTGAAACCACATAAATCTTATTTTGCATTTGAAATAAGAGACAAAAATTAAGAAGGAGTGTTGAACTTAAATGAGTGATACAAAAAAATCGAACGCGGCAATTGCTTGTGGAGATATGAAATTAAAAGATGATGGAAAAGGTATAATTATAGACCAAGGAAACTATGGTCCTTCTAAAAATGAAATCAATCAATTGGCAGGAATGGAAATAAAATTTGATGAAGAATGCATAGTAACGAATGAAACCCCAAATGGAACGATTGCTATGATTGATAAAAATACAGGACTAATAGGGTATTTAGAAGGCGATGGAACATTAAAAAGAAAATTAGAAGAAAAAGATAAAAAAGATAAAAAAGCTAAAAGAATAGAAGAGAGATAAAACAAAAGAGAAGGTGAATTCAAATGAATTACAAAGTTGAAGGAGCAATTAAAAAAACAAGGAAATATTTTATAATTTATGCAATACTATGGCTATTTTTTGTCATAGTATTTATCATGCCTGCAGGAGCAGCTGTTGCAGAATCTACTTCTAATGGAAAATTTGTAATGAGTATGTTTTTTGATAGATTTATGTACTATTTAATGAAACCATTTTCAAGTTTTGGAAAATCGTTCTCACCAGCTTATATTTCAAGTTTTATTGGAATACTATGGAAATTTACTTTTGCTTATTTGATAGTAGTAGTGATTAGTATTATAAAAAATGCGCCTAAAAATGAATATTCAGGAATAGAAAATGGTTCAAGTGATTGGAGCCAAAGAGGAGAACAATACAGAGTATTAAGTAACAAAAAAGGAATTATATTAGGTGAAGATAATTATTTGCCAGTAGATAAAAGAGGAAACGTAAACGTTTTAGTTGTTGGACGGATCAGGATCTGGTAAATCAGCATCTTATTCAATCCCAAATGCATATCAAATGCTTGGTTCATATGTATTTACAGATCCAAAAGGTGAATTATACGATAAAACAGCAGGATACTTAAAGAAAAATGGTTATGAAATAAAAGTATTAAATTTAGTAGATCCAAAATATAGTGATGGATATAACCCTTTGATGCATATATCTAGTGAACTAGATGTAGACGTTATTGCAAGTACAATAGTAAAAGGACAACAAACAGATAGTGGAAAGGCAGATCCTTATTGGGATGATATGTCTGAAATGCTATTGAAGGCTTTAATTTATTATTTGATAGCAACAAGGCCAGAAGAAGAACAGAACTTAGCAAGTTGTGCTGAATTAGTAAGAGCAGCTAATAATAATGGAGGAAGCAACCTTCTTACAGATTTAATTAATCAATTACCTTATGATCATCCAGCTAGAATGTATTATAAATCTATAGAAATAGCACCAGAAAAAACATATAGTTCAATTTTATCTTCATTACAATCTAAGCTTGGTAAGTTCGATTCAAAAGAAATAGCAGAGCTTACATCAACAGATACAATAAACTTTGAAGAAATAGGAACAAAGAAAACAGCGGTATATGTTATTTCATCAGATACACATACTGCATATGATTTCTTACTTACAATATTCTTCTCTCAAATGATACAACAATTATATAATTATGCTGATAAGAGTGGAGGAGCATTACCAATGCCTACATACTTTATATTAGACGAGTTTGCTAATATTGGTAGAGTTCCAGACTTTGATAAAAAGATTTCTACATCAAGAAGTAGAAAAATATCATTTAGTGTTATATTGCAAAACTTAGACCAATTAGAAGCTGTTTATGAAAAATCATATGAAACAATAATTGGTAACTGTGATACACACGTATTTTTAGGAAGTAACTCACAAAAAACAGTAGAATATTTTTCAAAGGCATTAGGAGAAAAAACAATATCAAAAGATCAGTTATCTAAGAGTAGAGATAAACACAACTTCTGGACGCAAGGATACAACCAATCAGAACAAATAATGGCCAGAGCCTTGATGACACCGGATGAATTAAGAAGAATGGATAATGATTTGTGTATTATATTTGAAAAAGGTTTAAAACCAATTAAAACAAGAAAATTCTATTACTTTGAGAAACCAAGAGTAATAAAAGACTTACAAAGTTATACAATAAATCATAATGAATTCCAAGGAATAGAAAGAGGAGAATGGAGAAAATACAATCCATATAATCCATATGTTCCAGAAAAAGATAAAGCAGAAAATAAAGTAGAAAACTTAAAAGTTGATTCTTTAGATGATTTGTTTGAAGATGAGGAAAAAGAACCAGTAAAAACAGCGGTAAGTGCTAATAATGAGAAAAAAGTAAGTGATATACCACCAGTTTTACCCAATATGGAAGAAAAAGAGGAACCAAAACAAATATCAAAAGAAGAACAAGAAGAAATAGATTTACAAAAAGAATTAGAAGCAAAATTTGATGAGTTATTTGGACCTATAGAAGATGAAGATTAATAAAAATAAAAATGATTAGAAATTTTTCTAATCATTTTTTTATAAAAAAATAAGAACAAATATTTGCTTAATGCTTGACTTTTTGATATTAACCTTATATAATCAAAAAAGAAAATGAGAATAAGCAGAGAGTGGAGAAAAATATGAAATTTATACATATAGCAGATATGCATTTTGATAAACCATTTACAATTTTAGAAAAAAATGGTTTAACAGAAAAAAGAAGATTAGAGCAAAGAAATGCTTTTAATAAAATGATAAATTATATAAAAGAAAATAATATAGAATACTTATTTATAGCAGGAGACTTGTATGAACATGAATATATAAGAAAAAGTACAATTGAGTATATCAATAATTGCTTCAAAAAAATAGAAAACACTAAAATATTTATTACTCCAGGAAATCATGATCCATATATAAATAATTCATATTATAAACAATATGTATGGAATAGTAATGTAAAAATCTTTTTTGATTTAGAAGAGGTTAAAGAAGAGAATATAAATATTTATGGATATGGATTTACGGATTTTTATTCTGAAGAAGTAAAATTGCCAGACAATCTAGATAATAATAAGATAAATATATTATTAATGCATGCAGACTTAAATGGAAGTACAAAGAGCAGTGGAAATTATAATCCAATTTTAGAAACAACGTTTAAAAACAGTAAATTTGATTATGTTGCATTGGGGCATATTCATAAAAGGAATATAGAAAATTTAAAAATGATATATCCAGGCTCAATGATATCAGGGGGATTCGATGAACTTGAAAAACATGGTATGATAGAAGGCAATATAGATGAAGAAACTAAAGAAGTAAAAATAAAATTTATACCCTTAGATGATGCAGAATTCAAAAAAGAAGATATAGATATATCAAATCTAAATTCAGAAGAAGAATTAATAGAAAAAATAAATGATACTCAAAAAGAAGAAAATGTATATTATGAATATATATTTGTGGGAGAAAAAAGTTTTGAAATTGATTCAAATAAAATTATAAACCAAATAAATAATAAACATGTAATAAAACTTAAAGATGAGAGTAAACTGCATGTTAATTTAGAAGAAATAGCTAAAGAAAATAACTTAAGAGGTATTTATGTGAAAGAGCTATTGAATCAAATAAATGCAGATGAATCAAACAAAGAAGAAATATATAGAATAATAGAAATTGGTTTAAATGTAATGTAAAGAGGAAATGATATGAAAATTAAAAAACTAAAAATAAATGGTTTTGGAAAATTAAAAGATAAAGATATTGAATTAAAAGAAGGCATCAATATCATATATGGAAAAAATGAAGCTGGAAAATCAACGTTACTAAAATTTATAACAGGAATGTTTTATGGTGTTAGTAAAAATAAAAATGGTGGAAATATACCAGAAATAGATAAAGTAGAACCATGGGATAATGAAGAATTTTCTGGAAAAATAAATTATGTTTTAGATAACAAAAATGAATATGAAGTTTATAGAGAATTTAAAAAGAAAAATCCTAAGATTTTTAATTCTAACTTAGAGGATATAAGCAAAGATTTTAATATAGATAAAACAAAAGGAAACCAATTTTTTTACGACCAAACAGGTTTAGATGAATCAACATTTATTACATCAGTAATAACAAAACAAGGTGAAGTTAAATTAGATGATAAGAGTCAAAACAATATAATTCAAAAAATATCAAATATATTAGGAACAGGAGAAGATACTAATTCGTATTCAAAAATAATATCAAAATTAAAGAAAAAACTAAATGATGAAGTTGGCACAAGTAATACAAAAGAAAAGCCAATTAATACAGTAGAGAAAAGGATAAATGAACTTTCAATTGAAAAAGAAAAATTAGAAGCTTATCAAAGCGAACAATTTGAAATTGAAGAAGAAATAAGGAAGATAAAATTAGATATAGTAGATAATAAAGAACGACTAGAAACTCTAAAAACAGCAAATATTAAACTCGAAACAATTAAATCAGAAGAAGGCAAAATAAATGTACTAAAAAAACTTAATGAAGATACAAAATTGGAAATTGAACAATTAAAGAATAAAAGCAAAGAAAAAATAAATTCATTAAAAACAAATAAAATAACATTGAGAGATAAAATCATTATATCTATATTAATTATAATAAGCGCAATAATGTTTATTTTTTTAAGAAATAAATATATTGCAATATTACCAACCTTAATTAGTATTTTATATATCATATTTATAGCAATTAAAATAAATCGAAATAAGAGCGAATTAAAGGAAGAAAGAAGAAAGTATAAAGATAAAATAAATGATGCAAACTCTAAAGCAAAGGCTCAAATTGAGGAGATAAAAACTATAGAGAATGATTACAAGCAAAAATTAAATGAAATATATAAACAATATAATATAAAAGAAAATGAAAATGTTATACAAGAAATAAACAGTTTACAAAGTAAAATAAATGAAAAAACTCTAAAGCTTCATACAACAGAAATAGATTACAATAATATAAATCCAAAATTAGAAAAGCTAATAAATATAGAAGAAGAATTAGAAAGTTTATTAAATGATAGAAAAGATTTAAAGCAAAAAAGTTATGAAATAAAAAAAGCAATTGAAACATTAGAAATGGCTTATAACAAAATGAAAGAAGAAATAACACCTAAATTTACAGAAAAGTTATCAGATACAATTAAAAATGTATCAAATAATAAGTATAATAAAGTGAAGATAAATATATCTGGAGAAATTATAGTAGAAGATAGTAATGGAAATTATATTAATGCTGAAAACTTGAGCTTGGGAACAATAGACCAATTGTATTTAGCACTGAGACTAGCTAGTATAGAAGAAATAACAGAAGAAACAATGCCAATTATATTAGACGAAGCATTTGCATATTATGATAATGAGAGATTAAAAAATATATTAGAATATATGTCAAAAGAATATAAAAATAGACAGATAATAATATTTACATGTACTGATAGAGAGAAATCAATACTAAACAGCTTAGAAATTAATTATAATTTAGTAACCCTATAATTAACACAAATTAAAAAAACTTCATAGAATATAGAAAAATTATATTCTATGGAGGTTTTTTTATGGCTAAAATACTGATATATAATAATGATACTAATAAAATGGAAACTTTTTATAAAGGAGAAGCAGAAGCAATGCCATATAACACAAATGGCACATTGAAAATAATATAATTAGAAGTATAGCAATTAATCCAAGAGTATGGAGTTATGTTGAACCGAAATTATTATGATAGCACCAAACTGCAAAAGATTAGAAAAAACATAATAAAATTAATTGAAAATATTTTATTGATATGTTAATATAAAAAAAGTATTAAAAATAGATAACAAAGGAAATTTATATATATGGATAAAGTAGAATTAGATGGAGTATATAAAGAGCATATTTTTAAATATTTAAAAGAAAATATAAGAGCATATGGAGGCCACGAGAAACAGATAGAGAATTTTGAACAGACTGGTATTTTGGATAAAAATATTGCAACAACAATATTGGGAAATTTAATATGTTCATCTAAAGTAACTAGAATGTATTTAGCAGAGTATGCACCTAGAGAAGAATTTGAAAGTCAAATGTTAAATGCAAATAGAATATTTGATGGTATTCCTAAAGGAAAAGATTATGAAGAAGATACATATTCAATGAGCATGGATACAGCTATTTACGATACTATGGATTTAGACACAATAAGAGAATACTTACAAACAGGGATAAGATTAGATGAATTTTATAAAAAGGTACTTTCAGTTCAAGAGCTAAGAAAAGTAGCAACTACAACAACAGAATCTATTAGAAGTATTGAGAATAATGAAGCACAAATATATGATCAAAATAAAATAAAGATGACTAATATACATGAAGATTTAACAAAATTGTTAAAACAACCTAATACTGATGTTCAAAAAATTCAAATGTGCATAGAAGCATATAATAAAGAAGCGGTAGAAATATGGAAAACATATCTAAATAATGGAAATGGATTATTAGTACATAATATCACAAAAGGATCATTTGAGGGGGATTTTAAGACACCATATATGTCTACTTCATTGATTACAAATAAAACTATGTCTTTGTTTGGAGAAAGACAAGGAAATAATTATGGATTAATAATAAAGCCAAAGAATATAATTAATGCATCAGAAAAGGACACATGGACTAATAATGGACCAGTTAATTATTACGAGAAAATTTTTTTAAAAACGCCAGCGATTAAACTTCCGTGGGAAATAGAAAAAAGTTGCATAGATAGAACAATAAAAGAAAGTGGAGAAATGTTAAATTATGATAACGGACCATGCTTTTCCGAAATTGTTGTAGATGAATATGATTTAGAAGCTATGTATTATAGAAGCAATGGAGAAGGTGAATTAGCACCAAACTATGATATAGCAAAAAAAATGGCTGATGAGAGAGGAGTAGAATTAATAGAGCTAGATATTAGTAAAGCAAGAGAACAACAAGGTTTAGAACCAATGACAGAAGGGATGCAAAGACAATTTTTTACTAATATATTAAGAAAACAATTTTTGAGTGAAGAACAAAGCAGAAAGATTCCAATAAGAATAGGTGATAGGGATTATAGTTCAAAAGAAAAAGAGATTACTGATAATTTGTACAAAGATTTTTACAACAAATATTTAGAATTGAGGAGCAATGGAAAATATGGAAAAGAAGATATATTGGAGGCTTTTCGCTCTATAATATCTGAAAGAGAAATGCTAAAAGCAAAAGATTATTATGATACAAAAGTAATAAGAGATACAATAGGTTATACAAGTGAATTGGCAGAAGATGATAAAGGATTAATAGAAAATAAAAATTTATTAACAGAGCAATTTGATGAATCGGTTAAAGAATCAGATGAACAATTAGAAAAAGTGGCAGTTGTTAAAAATATTTTTAATAGAATAAAATCTTTGTTTTTGCCAAAATCAAAAATGTTACCTGAAGCAGAAGAAAAAATATCAAAAAAGGCAGAAGACAAAGAAATAAAGTCATGGGATTTAGTCAATTGGGGAATAGATAAACAAGAGTTTATGGTAGAGCATGCAGAATACATAGAAAGATATTCAGAAAGACAGCAAAATCAACCAACTATGGAACAACCTTCTATAGAACAGTCTTTAGGAGAAACCGAGTTAACAATACATAGTGGACATGAATTATAATATTTTTATAAAAGAATGATATAAATTAACACAAAAAAAGTTACCTTCATAGAATATAAAAGAGTTTATATTCTATGGAGGTTTTTTTATGGCTAAAATACTGATATATAATAATGATACTAATAAAATGGAAACTTTTTATAAAGGAGAAGCAGAAGCAATGCCATATAACACAGATGGCACACTAAAGGTAAAAGAATTTAGAGGTTCAAGTAAAAGTAATATACTTTGGACTACTAGAAATACAATGCGAGCTTGGAATTCAACCAGATACACATATGGAGGACCAATACCAGTCGGTTTTGCATTTAAAAGATCATGGGAGGGAGGACACTCTGGTCAAAGTCAACATTATGCAGGAGTAGCATTTGATGTAGGGCAGACATTATCGAATTCACAAAGAAAAAAAATTAGAAGTGTAGCAATTAACTCAGGAACCTGGAGCTATGTTGAGCCAGCATCATTAACACCAACCTGGGTACATTTTGATAAGAGATCATTTCCGCCATCATGTTCATCAGGTGGATATCCATTAGTAAGACAGGGAAGTAGAGGAGTGTACGTTTTGGTCGCACAAGATGGTTTGAATACATTAGGATATAGAACAGGAGGATTAGATGGAATATTTGGTTCTCAAACTAGAGATGCAGTAACAAGATATCAAAGAAGTAGAGGATTAACAGCAGATGGAATTGTTGGGTGTAATACTTGGAGGTCTATACAAGAAAATGTAATAGGAATTGGAAAAACATCAACTACAATAAATTAAATGGAGATGGTAAGATGAAAATTGGACTATGTTTATCAGGCGGTGGAGTGAAAGGGGCAGCACATATTGGAGCATTAAAGGCATTAGAAGAAGAAAATATAAAAATAGATTGTATATCAGGAACTTCTTCTGGAAGTATTGTTTCTAGCTTATATGCAATGGGGTATACACCAAATGAAATTTATTTACTATTCAAAAAGTTTGGAAAGGAAATTAGTAAAGTTGATATTCTAAAAATCATCAAATTAATTTATGGATTAATTTTTAAAAGAAAGATTATAATAGAAGGATTAAATTCAGGAAACAAATTATATAAAATCGTACAGGAACAAGCATCAAAAAAAGAAATAAAACAGATTAAAGATATAAAAATGCCATTAATAATTCCAAGTGTTAATCTATATAATGGGGAAATATATTTATTTACATCATTAGAAAATAATAGAAAATATTCGGACGAATATATAACATTGAACAATATTGAAATAGGAAGAGCAGTGCAAGCAAGTTGCTCATATCCAGGCGTATTTTGCCCTGTAAACTTTAAAAATAAAAAGCTAATAGATGGAGGAGTTAGAGAAAATACACCTTGGAAAGAATTAAAAGAACTAGGAGCAGATAAGATAATAAGTATTGTGTTTGAAAAGGAAGAAAAAATAAAAAAAGATGTGAACATGATAGACTGTATTATAAAAGCAATGGAAATACAGTCACATGAACTATATAATTATGAGGTAGATGGATTAGAATACATATTAAAAATAAAGACAGATTTAACCTCACTATTGGAAATAGAAAAAATAGATGAATTATATAAAGAAGGATATAAGCAAACAAAAAGAAAGATGGGAAAGATTAAATCATATTTATATGACAAATAAACGTAAAAGATATATCGCAAAAATAATTAGTAAACTAATTCCATGATATTTATATAATGTATGCTTGCTATTTGATAATCCATATAACCAAATAATAAGAGTACCAAATAAAAGAAAAATTAAATTCTCAATTGATTTAGAATCTAGTTCTATAATTGATAAAATTGAACCAAAACCTAATATAAGACAAAGATTGATGATACATGATCCAATAATATTTCCTTCTGCCATGTTATGGTTTCCCTTTATTATTGCAACAATTGAAGTAACAAGTTCTGGAAGAGAAGTACCTAACGCTACTATTGTAAGCCCAATTACATTTGTCGGAACATTTAAAATAGAAGCAATATCAATAGAAGAATCTACAACAAAATCTCCACCGTATTTTAAAGAAAAACCACCAAGTATAATTAATAATAAACTTTTTATTACTGAATAATCATCTTCTTTAACATCTGTAAAATTAACATTATCATTTTTATTACTAAAATGTTTTATTATTGGAATAGCAAAGTATATAAGTGCAATTATCAATAATATAATTCCTTCCTTAGTATTAATTACTAAAGGAAGTTTTTTTAATGGTAAAAATGACATGACCAAAATTAAAACATTAATCAATATTAAGATTGGAAAGCTAGTTTTTACGGTATTTTCATCAAGTTTTATGGGTTTTAAAAGTGATAATATACCAAGAATTAATAATAAATTGCAAATATTACTACCAATAACATTACCAATAATCAAATCTTGATTTGAAGTAGAAGAAGCTAAAGTAATTATTAATTCAGGAAGAGAAGTACCGAAAGAAACTATTGTAAGCCCAATAAGTACTTCGGATATATTAAATTTTTTAGCTATATTACTTGCACCTTTTACAAGTATATCAGCACCAAATATTAATAAAATAAAACCTAATACAATTAATAAAAATTTTAAAAACATTATTATTACTCCTATCTATATAATAAATTTTACACAAACTATTTATTTTTTAAACAATAAATGTTATGATAAAATAACAATTTTAAATAATAATTTTTTAGGAGAGGTAATATGCTAAATCAAATAAAGATTTATTTTTTGTTATTTATAATATATTCAATGATAGGTTGGGTAATGGAAGTAATGTGTTCATTACAAAGATTAAAAAAATTTGTTAATAGAGGATTTTTAATCGGACCATATTGCCCTATATATGGATGTGGAGCAATACTAATAACTTTGTTATTAAATAAATATTTGAATGATCCTATTACTCTATTTATAATGGCAATATTGCTATGTGGAGTACTAGAATACTTAACAAGTTATTTTATGGAAAAAATATTTCATTTGAGATGGTGGGATTATAGTCAAAAGAAATTTAATATAAATGGAAGAGTATGTTTAGACACAATTATACCATTTGGAATTTTAGGAATGCTTATAATGTATATATTAAATCCATTTTTCTTAGAAAAACTTAATTTGCTAAGCCAAACAGCTTTAAATATTGTATTTTACATTGTAATAGCAATATATGTTACAGACAATATAATTTCTTTAATAACAATGTTTGGCATTAGAAAAACAACAGCATCAGTAAGTAGAGAAAATAGAGAAGACAATACAGAAGAAATAACTAAAAAAGTTAGAGAAATATTACTTGGAAGACCAAAAGCATTTACTCAAAAACGTTTAATAAATGCTTATCCTAAATTAGAAACAATAAGAATAAAAGTAAAAGAAAAGATAGAACAAACAAAAGAAGAGATTGATAAAAGAAAAGAAATATTTGATGAAAAAATAGAACAGACCAAAGAAGAAATAAGTAAAAGAAAAAAAGATAAAAGGAAATAAAATATGAAGATATTATTTAAAAATAATACAAAATATACAAAAGAAAAATATAATGATTTTATAAAATTTCATAAAAATAAATATGGAAAAAAGATGATTATAAAGTTTGTTATTACTGCTATATGTGTTTTATACATATTAATATTTAATATTATAAATAAGAATTGGTTAGTGATACTACTATTAGCAGGAATAGCAATTATGGTTTATTTGTTGAACAATGTAAAAAATAATAAAACACAAAAGCAAAACAAAAAAATGTTAAGAGATAGAAATCAATTTACATTCTTCTTTTATGAACATTTTATAAAAATAAAATGCGGGAGAAAATTTGACAGAATAAGATATTTTGAATTATATAAAATTTTTGAAACAAAAGAGTATTTTTTCTTATATGTAGATGAAACACACTCATTAATAGTTAGTAAAGACGGATTTGAAATAGGGACAGCTAGAGAATTTAGTGATTTCATAAGGAAAAAATGTCTACTAAAATATAATAGAGAAAAAGAACACAAGCAATAAAAAATAATGAAGTTTAACTTCATTATTTTTTATATGTAGTGGCAGACGACCTTGTCCGCCTGAGCGGAATTTATTCCGCTATTATATTAAATATTTAGATAAATTTGTTATTGTTCCAGCACCAAGACTAACTACTATATCATCTTTTTCAACATGATTTTTTAAATAGCTTGCAATATTATTGAAATCTGAAATATAAATAGCATCTCTGCCAGAAGACTTAATTTTACTTACTAAATCCTGAGAAGAAATATTATATATATCGTCTTCTCTAGCTGCATATATATCAGTAACTATAATATTATCAAAATTAGTTAAAGCCTTTGCGAAATCTTCCAAAAGATTTTTTGTTCTGCTATATGTATGAGGTTGGAAAACAACCCAAGATTTATGATATTGTTTATTTTTTATAGAATTTGCAGTAGCTTTAATTTCAGTTGGATGATGAGCATAATCATCAAATAAGCTAGCGCCATTAAAAGTTCCTTTAAATTCTAGTCTTCTATTTGCACCTGTAAATGTAAGTAATGCTTCTTTTATATTCATCTTTGGCAATTTATAATAATCACACAAAGCTATACAAGCAAGAGAATTAGAAACATTATGAAGCCCAGCAACAGATAATTTTATTGTTGCATAAAAATTACCATTATGATAAACATCAAAAGATGGAAAACCATTTTTATCGAATGTAATATTAGTAGCTCTGTAATTAGCATAATCATTATTTATACCATAAGTTATAGTTGGAGCAGCAGAATGTTTCCTTAAATCCAAACAATTTGGATCATCTGCATTTAAAACCAAAATACCATCTTTAGGTAATAAGTTCACATATTTTACAAAAGCATTTTTTATATTTTCAAAATTTTTAAAATAATCTAAATGATCATTATCAATATTTAATATAACTTCTGCCTTAGGATAAAACTTTAAAAAACTTTCTACATATTCACAAGCTTCTAAGATAAAATACTCACTATTTCCTATTCTATAATTACCATCGATTTCTTTTAAAAGAGCACCAACTTGAATATTAGGATCAGCATTTGCTTTTAAGAAACAACAAGATATCATAGATGTAGTAGTAGTTTTTCCGTGAGTACCTGATATACATATAGTGTCTTCAAAACAAGATGTTATTTGACCTAAAAAATCAGCCCTTTCAATAATAGGTATATTTAATTGTTTAGCTTTTAATATTTCTGGGTCAGATTGCTTTATAGCAGCACTGTAAACAACAACATCTGCCTTTGATAGATTCTCAAAATCATGACCAACTCTTACATAAATTCCTGTCTTTTGTAATTTTTTTATAATTGGTGAATAACTAGAATCACTACCAGTAACAGTGAATCCCCAATTTTTAAGCATTTCAGCTATACCGCTCATACTAACTCCACCAATACCTAGCATATGTATATGTTTGTAATTTTTAAAAATATCAATATTAGCCAAAATAATTCGCTCCTTTTTATATAATAACATGATTATATACTTTTATCTAAAAATTTTCAACACAAAAGCTACAATTTATATAATTAATCATACAAATTACAATATATTTTATGTATAAAAATATATAAAAGTTAAGATAATAAATAAGAAAATAAATTTCAAAAAAATATTTTCAATATTTTGTAAAAAAGAGAAGGAAAAAAAATATTTTTGACGAATAAATAAAATGTACAAGGTAAATTGTACATAAACTAACAATGAAAGGCGGTACACAAAATGCAAATAACAGACGTACGTTTAAGAAAAGTAAATTCAGAAAACAGAATGAAAGCTGTTGCTTCTGTAACATTTGATAACGAAT
>OIYG01000594.1_pt1 | contig 33960 bp, 36 predicted proteins | sample 1587861 | NCBI WGS metagenome assembly OIYG01 (sample SAMN03283272) | human gut metagenome | biome: human-associated habitat; material: feces | host: Homo sapiens | place: Peru | collected 2012 | reverse complement strand
TCAAAATACCTGCATCAAAAGCTCCAGTATTCAAAGCTGGTAAAGCATTAAAAGATTTAGTAAATAAAAAATAATTTATTATATAAATAATGAATTCATTAAAGAACATCTTAAAGATGTTCTTTTTTTATATACTGTAAAAGTGCAACAAATTGTTTTGTGTAGGGGCGGACGACTCTGTCTGCCCGAGCGGAGTTTACTCCGCTTTTTATTATAATAAAATTAACTACTTGTTCAAAAAAATATTATATGATAAAATACAATCGAAAAAAGTTTTAGGGGTTGATTTTATGGAATTACCAAGAGAACTAAAAAGATTAGTAGAAAAATACAAGGCAAAATATAATTTAAATGAGGAAGACGATGAAATACTAAAAAAGGTAATTCCTCAGTTAGAAGATGAAGATATAATAAAAATATATGATGAACTATGTGAGGAAGAAAACTATTTAATATTTACTAAAAAAGGATATAGACCAAATTTTGAAAAATATAGAGAAGAGATGTTAAACTATTTAGATGATAGTGTAGTAAAAGCAGAAATAGTAAAAAGAGAACAAAGACAATCATCAAAAGCATTATTAGAGCAAAGAAACTACACATATATATCTGAATTTACACTAGCATTAGACAATAAAGAAGATAGAACAAAAATAATAAATAGTTTTCACAAAAAAGTTAAGCAATTAGAAGAAGATAGAAGAAATACATCTAATATGAGTGAAGATCAGAAAGAAGACAATATAGAACTTTCAATACATATACTGAAATGTATAAAACATATAATAGAAAAAATGGATATAGACTTAATTCTGTATAGAGGACCAAACTTTAAAAATATAAAACTAAAAGTATTAGAAGAATTTGAAGATAAAATAAAGAAACTAAAAAAAGAAAAGTACAGCAAAGAATTTATAGGAATGTGTATAAAAGAAAGGATATTAAATCAAGTAGTAAAGCAAATACAACAATTAGAACTTGAAGAAAAGAAACTAAAAGAAGAAATTGAAAGATAAATAAATGAAAAGCGGTATGGTTTTCATACCGCTTTTGTTCATTTTAAAGTTGCTTCAAAATTTTTTGACTTTTCAGTAATTTGTTTTGTTAAATTATCAATTTCTTTTGAAAATTCTTCAGCATTATTGACTGTGAAATTGGTTTTTACAGTATCATTTATAAATTGTGCTAATCCATATGCTCCATCTGAATTAGTATATAAGTTACCATTTGTTAAAAGTGATTTTGCATATTCAATAGCTTCGTAATAACCTCTAACATCAATTAAGTAATTAGAACCTGCTGAAAGATTTTTTTCGTTACCATCTTGGTCGCAACTTGTTGCTGTAATTGAACCAAGATTTGTTAATGTTTGAGTAGGCACTAAACTATACGTGATTCTACCAGAAGCATAGTAGTGATCAACTATACCATCTGAGAACGTTACAGAAGCAGATTTATCAGATGAACATTGCCTGTCAGAGGTAGTTTCGTAGTTATATTTTGAATCTTTTACAAAAGCCCAATTATTATTAGAAGAGGTACTAAAGTTAGCATTTGATGTATTAATATAAAAATACTTTAATCCTCTCATTCTACCTGTATAAGAATCTTTTCTATAAAATCTTGCCATAACAGGAATATATGGATTTGTACCATCATAAATTAAAATATTATCTGCACAATATACTGATGTTGCAAGTTTTACACCACTAACTGTCCAACTTTGTTCGTTAGAAGTTGAAGAAGAATTTAATCCAGATGTATAAGCTATGTTATATCCACCATCTACAATTTGTGGTGTTATTTTAGGAGAAGCATTTTTTGCGGATTTTATAACGGCTAAAACTTCATCTGAAATTTGAGGCCTTGATTTATCAATAGCTTCTTGTAATGCATTTGTTTTTGCATTAACATTATCAGTCATACTTTGCAATTCGTAAGCAAAAGAAAGAGCATTAGAATATGTGTAATTATTATCTGTTGCTTCAATTACAGCCTTAGAAAGCTCATGTAATTCAGCAGCAACTTTAGAATCATTTCCAGTATCTATAATAAGTTGCTTTGCCTTATCAAGTGTAGAATAATAATCCCTAACGTCAACAACATAATTTGAACCAGTAGATAATGTTGTCACATTATTATTATCTTGATCTGCTATTGAAGCAGTGAATGAGCCTAAATTAGTTAGTAATGATGTAGGAGTATTAGAATATGTTAATCTACCACAAGCATAATAATGATCATAATGTGGATCGTTGAAGCTTGGAGAATTGCTTGTAGAAGAGCTACATTGTCTATCACTATTAGCATAGTAATTATAATTGTATCCAGCATCATTTCCTACAACAAAAGACCAATTATTAGATGTATTTGATGAAAAATCCATTCTAGATGTATTTACTGATACATAATTTAAGCCTCTTTTTTTAGGATTTATAGTTCCATTCGCTCTTTTGCGTTCTCTATAAAATCTAACCATTACAGGAACATAAGGTTCACTTTTACCATCATATATCATTACATTATCAGTACAATATACTTCAGTTGATAGCTTTATTTTATCATCATCTTTTACATTTGAATCAGAATTGAAGTTTTCAGAATACCATATGAATTCATTTGAAGTTGGCTTAGCAGTCATGACCGCTGTTGAACTGACAACATTATTATAACCGTTGTTAGTTGAAGATTTTAAATTAGTTTCTACTTTTTTTGCAAGCTCAATTGTAGAAGTTACATTTAAACCATCTAATATCTTTCCATTACCAGTATATTCAGAATTGGCCTGTGAAATATAAGTGATTTCTCCTGTATTTTTATCAATCTTCCAAAGATATGAATTATATGTAAGAACAATACTCTCATCATTGGATAGATTTGTTTGTATTTTACATTTTTTATTGTATGCTAAATTTTTATTTAACTTCTCTTCAAAGGAGTCGGATTTTAAAGCTGAATTATCATCAGCAAGTGTACTAGAAAGAGCTATTGTTAAAGCTTCTTTAGATTGTTCTATTTTATGTTTTTCAATAGCATATTTAGATTTTGAAATAAATCCTGAACTCATTAGAAGATTTATTGATATAGCTGCTAAAATTAATAGAATTATTATAGTAATTACTAAAGCAACTAAAGTTATTCCTTTGTTTCTCAAAATAAATACCTCCTTTGTAAAAATCATGAGAATTATAACATATATATAAGTATTAATACAATAAAAAATATTTAAAAAAAATAAAAAATTTAAAAAAAATGTTGACAACGTAAATATATAATAGTATAATCTTATTTGTCAGTTCAAGAAATGCAGATGTGGCGGAACTGGTAGACGCACAGGACTTAAAATCCTGCGGTTGAATAAACCGTGCCGGTTCGATTCCGGCCATCTGCACCAACGACGTATCTGTTCGAACTAAATTGAACAGAATTGATACAGAAATCAATCAGAAAATAAAATCTGGTTGATTTTTTTATTGCTTAAAAACAATATTAAAATCATCCTAATGAAAGGATGGTGCTAAAAATGAAGATAATTAAACAAGAACTACTTCAAAAATAGATGATAGATTTATTTTGTAAAAATAAATTTAATCAGATGTTTTTGTATTCAATTTACCAATTAAGGTAAATTGAATTAGCCTCGCAGAGCCCCCGAGTTATGATAGTATGTCATAACTCATAGGGGGTTAGGACTTATGGCAAAGCCAAAGTCCTATGCTACGAAGAAAATTCAAAGGAGGTGCTTTTATGGAACAAGAATTGGCATATTCTTTTCACTTGGGTAGTGATAAAAACAAAAGTAAATTAGCAAGGAAAGTTGCAAAAGGAAATTTATCTGGCACTACTTCTCTATCTAATAATGCAATTCAAAATGCAAAAGATTTATCTGATGTTAATAAACACAATTTAAGGGATTATGAATAATCAAAGAGAGTTAATTAGAACAATTTATGGAACGAATGATATTATGAATGATGTTAAGCAAGTATATTTAGATGAGTTTGAAGAAGCAAGACTAGAATATAATAACAATCAAACTCGTGAAGATAGAAAAATTGAAGATTATTTCAAAAAAGTATGCAACTCACAGAATGATATTGCTTGTGAGATTATAATAGAACTTGGAGATATGGACTTTTGGAATGATAAAGAATATAGATTTAAAATGGTTGATGTATATAATGAATAGATAAAAGACTTAATTAAAATTGTACCAGACTTTAAGATAGCAAATGCAACAATACACTTTGATGAAGTTTCTCCCCATATGCATATTGTAGGTGTTCCAGTAGCCACAAATTGTACTAGAGGAATGAAAAAACAAGTAGGAAAAAGTAAATTATTTACAAAAACATCACTAACTGCAATACAAGATAAAATGAGAAATGCTTGTATTAAGTCATATAACAAGTTTTATGAGATTAATACACGATTAAAGGAAAAACAAAAAGGCAGAAATCAAGACATCAATGTTAATGATATGGGCAATTATAGAGAAATTAAAAAACAACTAAAACAGAAAGAACAAAAACTCGCAAAAGCTAATAATCAAACAAAACAACTTGATGATACAAGTAAAGATATAAATGAGATATTAAGTAATCTCAAACCTACTAAACTAAACAAAAATAATATGGTTATTTCAAACGAGGATGTCCAGAAAATCAAAAATTATACAAAAAATGTAAAAGATAATGAAATTGGAAGTTTAAAAAAAGAACTATTTGCTAAAGACAAAATTATAGGCAGATTATAAACTGAAAAAGAAAAACTTAAACAAGAATTACAGAAATTCAAAGGCTTTTAGTATAGTATTATGAACCATTTTCATAAACGAATTTGCTATGACAAGGATAATAATTATAAAATTGTTAGTAATGACCTATATAAGAACGGAATATTTGACAACAACGATAATGAAATTGCAAATAATATTGCTAGAAAAATAACAATCCCAGAAGAAAACAAGCAAACTAAGAATAAAAAGAGAAATAACGATACTAGAGTTTAAAGGAGGAAAAAACTATGGAAGAAAATAAAGTTGAAAATGTAATAAATATAATTAAAGGTATGTATATAAAAGATAAATTAAGATTAGGAATATGCTTAACTACAAGTGATTGGGCTAATATTTTATATAATAAAACTGAGATGTATGAAAAGTTTGATACTATGCTAAAAGAAGTTGATGAAGAATATAGAAGTACTTTAATAAATTTTACTAAATATAAACTTGTAATGTTTACAATGGCAAAAATTATGGAAATGACAAAAGAAGAACGAAATAAAGTTGCTTTATACTTGTTTAATTGTGCATAAAAAGGACTTGTCCCAAGCATCAACTGCTTGGGACAATACGATTCATTATTGTTCCTCTTTTAATTCAAGGAACCAGCGATAAAGTTTTTCTTTGGCTTCGAGGTCTGCTATCCATTCCTTGAATTTTTTGGGTGATTTAGTGCGATATACAGCAACTACAGTCCATCTATCAAGATTCTTATTTGTTAATAGCCGTTCTTCAAGAGTCTTCAAACAAAAATCAGCTACATCTTGATCGATTATCCGATTTGCTTGCCAAATAAATGGCCAGTCATTACAATCGTGACGTGGATATAATCGCATACACTCCATCTTAAATTCTTTTGGAAATAATAGTTCACATTTGCCATCAGAGTATTTTTTACAAATCATATAATAGTCCTCCTATAAAATAATTTTATTTTACTTAGTAGTCTAATTAGAATGAAAAATAGAATTTAACTACCACATAAGTTAATTATACAATATTTTACATAAAAAATCAAATTTGATTTGTGCTTAAAATAATGATATAATTCATAAAAAATTTTGAGAAATTATTAGGAGCAATAAATGAAGGAATATTTTTACAAAAAAGAGTATAAATATATGTATTTAAGTATATTTTTTTATAATTTTGCAAATGCTTTAAGCGAAACATTTGGAACAGTTATGCTTTATAAAGCAGGCTTGCCCATATATTTAATATTATTAATATATGGTATAAGATTTCTTATCATGGGTCTGATAACACCATTATTCGTAACAATATCAAGCAAAATAGGAATTGCAAAATGTATACTAATTTCAAATTTATTTAATATTATATATGCTTATTTTATATTAGTTAATCAGAATTTATCAGCAAATATTATTATATTTGTAATAGTACTGGGATTAAATGGTCTATCTAATCCATCATCTGATGCATTATCTAGTAAATATGTAGAAAGTGAACATAGAGGGAGATTTAATAGTTTCTATAGTATAAGTAAAATATTAGGAACAGTTTTAGCAAGTTGTTTAGTGGCTTGGGGAGTAATAAGTAATAAAACATTAATTTTATTTGTTGTACTTACAGTTTTCTTTTTATTACAATATCTTGCAATATCAAAAATAGATTACAAACCAGAAAAAAAATCAAGTGCTTTCAAATCTAGTATGAAATACTTAATACATAGTAAGAGTAAATATAAGATTATATATGCACTAAGGACTAATCATATAATAGAAAGGCAATTTGTTCCTTTGTATTTATACTTATTATTACAAGATTTTAAAACATTTTCAGTAGTTACTATAGTATCACTATTATTTCAAGTTATAACGATTATTTTAATAGGAAAATATACTGATAAAGACATAAAAAAATCAAATAATTTAGTTACAATAATAAAATCTAGTATTACACTAATATACCTATTTGTGAAAGATAAATTTATAATATCTATAAATAAAGCAGTTAGTGATAATGTTTCAAAAGTTTATGAAACATCAATACAGACTTCAATACAAAATATTATTAAAGAATCAAAAGAAGATAATGAATTGTTATCAGCAGTTGGACAAATGAGTTTATGTTTTACAGAAGTTTTTGTATTTGCATTATTGGCTTTTATAGCAAAATTTGTTGGAGAAAATGTTTTTTATGTGATATTTATATTATCAATAGTCTCTACGATTATTATAAACATTGATATAAAATCAGAAAATAAGAAACATCTATAAAGCTTTTTGAAAACTTTGTTGCAATTTATAAAAAATATGATATACTTTAATAAATTGATTGATATTTGTATCAATCGTTATGAGAGCCAAAAAAGTTGTAGATAACTACGCCAACGGCACCAAGGGAGAGCAAGAATTGTAACAATTCTTACTCTCTTATTTTTTGTGAATTTTTAGCAATCTGCTAATCTTTTGCTAATCAACCTTGTCCAAAAACACGTCCCTATTGACCAAAGTATATTCCATTGATACAAAAAAGTCATCCCCTCAGTTCTATTTCTAGAAATTGAGGGGATTAGTAGTGATGAAATTAATCAGTTACTACACCTGTCACAGGTTTTTCTTAAGTTGGCCAACTGAGAAAAGGATTTACTGATTGATTATGCCTTCTGTTCTTCTGAATTTTGTATGCCGTTGAAAGCTCTTTCAGCTTCAGCCTTAAGACCTTCATAGTTAAGCCCCATTTCGTGAGTCCACACTGGACGGCCAAGAAGAAATTCTAGAGCCTCATGAAACTCTTCAAATGATACCAAAAGTATTGGATTCATAAGTTGGTAGTAGCCAAGAACTTTTTTATCTTTGCTGGTCCACCAATGATTGTCTTCGAACTTTTCCATCTGTTCAAGACAGGACTTAACTGTTTTACAGTTTTTTTGATCTTCGGAAGTTCCGCTTTCTGGTTTATTACCAATTGCAAGAAAGGTATCAACCTTTTCATTTCCTAAGATTTCTCTCAAATATTTGATGTTTTCCTCATTGAATGTTTGTGCTGTCTTTTGCATAGTGTGTATGCCTCCTAAAAATATTTTTTGATTAGCCACTCGTTTTGTCATTACTATAGCAACGACAATAAAAAATTGACCTAATTATATTATACTACTATTTACATAAAAAGACAAGCATGAGTTTTTTATAAGAACGGATATAGTTTTTTCTTTTGGTCAATGGGGACGGAGAATTTTGACATAGAGATATAAAATATTAACAAAAAAAGATATGTAAATTTATGCTATCGCTCAACATAAATTTGCAATTTTATACAAGATATTATATGATTAATAATGTTAAAAAATAAAGATGAAGGTAATAAATAGTATGAAGAGATATAGTGAAGATGATATAGAAGAAATAGTAGATATATTAAAAAATAATGGGGTAATTAGTGTTCCTACAGATACTGTGTATGGTGTGTGTGCAAGAATTGATTCTAAAAAAGCTCATGATAATTTGATTTTAGTTAAAAATAGACCGGAAACTAAACCATTTCCTGTTATGTGTGCTAATGAAGAACAAATAAAGGGTATAGCTATTGTAAATGAAAAAGCTGAAAAAATAATTAAATCATTTATGCCTGGACCAATAACTATAGTGTTAAATAAAAAAGAGACACTACAAGATTATGTTACTAATGGAAAGAAAACTATTGCAATAAGAATGGCAACGTCAAAAATTTTAGAAAAAATAATATTATCATTAGGTACACCAATATTTATGAGTAGTGCTAATCAAAGTGGGGAGAAAACTAGTGAAAGTCTAGAAGAAATAGAAAAGAATTGCCCTAAAATAAATGGAATGCTTGAAGGAGAAATTAAACTTGGAGTAGGAAGTACTATAATAGATTGTACTTCTGAAAAAATAAAAGTCTTAAGAGAAGGACCGATTAGATTAGAAGAGATAAATAATATAATAAATCATTCTTAAATACCATAAATTAACATTTTGACTTTATATAATTTTTGTGGTAATATATTAACACAAAAATTATATATTTTTTTAGGGGATTAAAGTGATAAATTTACTTTTATGTGGAAATAAAAAAGTTTTTGATGGAGCACTTACTCAGCTTATATCAATTACAAATAAAACTAAAAGAGATATAACCTGTTATATCTTTACAATGGACGTATCTAGAATTAAACCAGACTATGTTAGTATAACAGATGAACAAGTTGAATTTTTAGAACAAGTGGTCAAATCAAAAAATATTAATAATAAAATTATTAAAATAGATGTAACTGATTTATATGAAGAAGAATTTGGTCATTGCAAAAATGAAACAGCATATTGCACACCATACACTTTGCTTAGATTATTAGCTGATAAAGTTCCACAAATTCCAGATAAAATATTATATCTAGATATAGATATGATGGCTGGAGATGATATATCTAAATTATATGATATAGATATAACAGAATATGAATATGCAGCGGTAAAAGAAAAATATGGAAGTTGGATAATAAGACCAGATTATATAAATGCAGGGATGCTTTTATTAAATATGAAAAAAATAAAGGAAACAGGACTTCTTTTAAGAGCAAGAGAGCTAATAAAAAAGAGAAAATTATTATTTGCTGATCAAGATGCAATATTTTGGTCAACAACAAAGAAAAAACTTTTGCCAAGAATATTTAATGAACAATCTAAATTTAATAAGAAAGATACAGTAATATGTCATTTTTGTAAAAGACTTATGCTAACACCATATCCTCATACAGAAAATTATAAACAATGGCAGATAGAAGAAATTCATAAATATTTAAAATGTTATGCATTTGATGAAGATTTAGAAGAATATAAAAAATATAAAAAAGAATATGAAGAAAGAAAAGAGGAATATACAAATGTCTAAAGAAACAAAAGAAATACCAATATTTTTTGCGATTGATGATAATTATATAAAATTTTTAACAGTAACTATTAAATCTCTTATTGCTAATAGTTCAAAAGAAAATAACTATGCATTAAAAATACTTTATACAAATGTTAGTGATGAAAGAAAAGAGAAAATTAAAAAATTTGAAAGAGAAAATGTATCTATAGAATTTATAGATGTAACTAAATATATAGAAAAAATACAAGAAAAATTATACACAAGAGATTATTTTTCTAATACTACATATTATAGATTATTTTTACCAGATTTATGTCCACAATATGATAAAGTAATATATATAGATAGTGATACAGTTTTATTAAAAGATATTGCAAATTTATATAACATTGAGTTAGAAGATAATTTAGTAGCAGGAGTACCAGATGAAGCTGTTCAAACAATTCCAGTATTTTCAGAATATGTAGAAAAAGTTGTAGGGATGGCACATGCAAGCAATTACTTTAATGCAGGAGTTTTAGTTATGAATTTAAAGGAACTTAGAAAATTTAAATTTCAAGAAAAATTCTTGTATTTATTAGATAACGTTATATTTTCAGTTGCACAGGATCAAGATTATTTAAATAGACTATGTAAAGGTAGAGTGAAATTATTAGATAAATCTTGGAACAAGGAACCAATTTCAGGAAAAGACATGGATATAGAAGATATTAATCTAATTCATTATAATCTAGCATTTAAACCATGGCATATAGATGGAATTCCATATGAAGAGATTTTTTGGAAATATGCAAAAGAAACAGAATATTATGATGAAATGATAAAAATAAAAGCAGCTTACGGTGAAGAGGAAAAACAAAGAGATGAAGAATGTAATATAAATTTACAGAAATTAGCTCGAAAAGAGTGCGATTGCGTTGGAGACGACAGATATTTAAGGGGAGATAAATAAGTGTTAAAACGAAATAAAGATGTCGAAATAGAAAAAAGTCCAGATAGACTAGCAATAATGGCAGAAATAGAAAAATTAGAAAGAGAAGGAAAGTTTGATGTGGATCCAGAAAAAGATCCTCCAACTATTGAACTTGAACCAGATCAAATAGATTATTTAAGAAGAAGTATAACAGATAAATTAAAAGCAAGAACAGCTAATAAAATAGGAGAAACATTTTTAAATAATTTATTAAGAAAAAACAAACTAATAATAAAAGAAATAAATGGAATTGAAAATTTAAATAAAGTAAAAACAGGAGCTATGTTAACATGTAACCATTTCAATCCATTTGATTCATTTACTGTTGAAAAGGTTTTCAGAACTTCAAATCGAATTAAAAATAAAAAATTGTATAAAGTAATAAGAGAAGGAAATTATACAAATTTTCCAGGACTTTATGGTTTTTTATTTAGAAATTGTGACACATTGCCATTAAGCTCTAATATGAGAACTATGACTATCTTTATGAAAGCTGTTGATGAGATATTACAAAGAGGCGATTTTATACTAATATATCCAGAGCAAAGTTTATGGTGGAATTATAAAAAACCAAAACCATTAAAAAGTGGAGCATTTAGATTAGCAACAAGAAATAATGTACCAGTAATACCAATATTTATAACAATGCAAGATAGTGATAAAATAGGGGATGATGGATTCCCAATCCAAGAGTATATTGTAAATATAAAAGAACCAATATATCCAGATGAAAATTTATCCGAAAAAGAAAATACAGTTATAATGAAAGAAAAAAATTCAGAAGTTTGGAAAGAAATTTATGAAGATTTTTATAAAATTCCATTAACATATACTACTGAAAATAAGGAAGAATAGGCATGAAAGAAAAACAAGTAATTTATTATAAAGATGAGTTAAATGAAGAATTTTCAAATGCAAAAATCATACCAAGAACAATAGACGAAAGCTATAAATATATTCATAAAAATCCAATATGGAATATAACATCATTTATAATTCAAAACATTATAAGTGTACCAATTAAAATACTTTATTCTAAAATAAAATTTAGAATAAAATATATAGGAAAAGAAAAAGTAAAACCATATAAAAATGTAGGATATTTTATGTATGGAAATCATACTCAACCATTTGCAGATACATTTATTCCAAGTAGAATAAACTATCCTAAAAGAAACTTTTTTATAGTAAATCCAGAAAATGTTTCAATGAAGTTTCTAGGAAATATAGTTCAAATGTTGGGAGCTATACCAATACCAACTACACCAAAGGCAATGCCTAATTTTTTAGATAGTATAAATAAAAAAATAGATAAAAATTATAGTATAACCATATATCCAGAAGCACATATTTGGCCATATTATACAAAAATTAGACCATTTAAAGATGTTTCATTTAAATATCCTGTAAAACTAAATAAACCAGCATTTTGCTTTACAAATACTTATCAATCATACGGAAAAAACAATGATAAAATAAAAATTGTTACATATGTAGATGGACCATTTTTCCCAAATAGAGAACTAACAATAAAAGAACAACAAAAAGAACTAAGAGAAAGAATTTATAACTGTATGGTAGAAAGAAGTAAAAACAGCAATATAGAACATATAAAGTATTTAAAATCAAAATAAATTTTATAAAAAACAATTTTAATTCACATATTAATTATTACATAGGCGGAAGACATCCGCCTGTGAAAATATTTTAAATCAATTTAATTCAGAGAGGTTCAAATTGAAAATTTATTCAAAACTAAAAATAAATTTAATGTCATTTTTTATATCAATAATAATTTATATATTTGTATTCAATTATATTCCACAATTATTAAAAACAACTAAACTATATATTTATTATAAAACTCAACCAAATATAGAAGAAGAATATGAAGAGTAAAATTTTCTACATATTTCGCTATATATAGCCTTTTTTCATTGACATATTTAAGTTGAGAATATATAATATTTATAGTAATTTTAATGAGGTAATATATATGAAAAAAATATTAGAATTTGTAAAAAAATATAAAATACAAATAATAGTAATAGCAATTATTATATTATTAATACCAATAATAAAAATAACAATAAATAAATTAGATAAAAATTACAAAGTAGAAAACGTAAGCAAAGAAAAATACTTTGTATTATTAAGTAATGAAAAAATGGGAATAATTGATGAAACTGGAAAAATTGTGATACAACCAAAATATTATGAAATACATATTCCAAACCCATCAAAACCAATATTTGTTTGCTATTATGATTATAATGAAAAAACAGGTAAAACAAAGGTAAAAGTAATAAATGGCCAAGGAACGGAATTGTTTACTAAATATAACGATATAGATACAATAAATTTAAATGGAATAGAAACAACAATGCCATATGAAAAGAATTTATTAAAATATAAACAGGATAATAAATATGGTGTAATAGATTTAGATGGTAAAATTATAACAAAGGCAATATATGATGAAATAGACGGCTTAAGTTGTAAAGAAGGAGAATTATTAGTAAAAAAAGATAACAAATACGGTGTAATAAATAACAAAGGTGTAGAATTAATTAAGATTAAATATGATTCTATATCAGGAGATGAATATTATACATCAGACCAAGGATATAAACTATCAGGTTATATTATAGGAGAAAAAACAAAAGACGGTTATAGATATGGATATATGAACAAGAACCAAAAACTTTTCTTAAATACAGAATATAGTGAGATACTTAGAATTGGAGATGTAAAAGGAGAAGATACAGATAAAAACATATTTATAATAGCAAGAAAAAATGGACAATGTGGATTAATAAAAAATAAAAAAGTGATGATAGATTTTAAATATCAAGATATAAACTACAGTGGAGTAGAAAACTTATTTATACTTACTAGAGGAACAAAGCAAGGAGTTTACAATTCAAAAGGCAAGAAAATATTAACAACAAAATATGAAGAATTAACAATTAATGATGAATATATATATACAAAAATAGGAAAAGAAGAAAAATATTTTAACCTAAAAGGCGAAGAAATAGACAAAAGTACAATAAAAGAAGAACAAAATAATGATGATGAAAGTACAGTCGCTAATTCAGCAGAATATGTAAATCCAACTTTAATACCTAAAGAAAAAAATGGAAAATGGGGATTTGTCGATAAAAACTCAAATTTGAAAGTTGACTACATTTATGATGAGGTTACACAAGTAAATAAATATGGATTTGCAGGTGTAAAGAAAAATGGAAAATGGGGTTCAATTGATGAAAAAGGAAATATAGTTCAAGAACCCAAATATAACTTAGATGAATTAGATGATATAGATTTTATAGGAAAATATTATAAAATAATATATGATTATAAAAGTACATTCTATACAGACGATAATGAATAAAAAGGGAAGATAAAGATGTATAATAATTTTAAAATAAATAATGAATTGATAGAATTATCAAACAAGGTAGAAAAAAAAATATCAGAACAAATAAAAAAAATAGATGAAGATTGTATGTATAATAGCATGAAAGTGTTAAAAGCCTTTCAAGATGCTAATATTTCAGATGTACATTTTAATTCAACAACAGGATATGGATATTCAGATATAGGAAGAGATGCAATAGAAAAAGTGTTTGCACAAGTACTAGGAGCTGAAGATAGTTTAGTAAGAAGTCAATTTATATCTGGAACACATGCACTTACAGTAACTTTATTTGGATTATTAAGACCTGGAGATACATTTCTTAGTATTACAGGCAAACCATATGATACACTTGACGAAATAATAGGAATAGCACAAAATAAAAGCTCTCTAAAAGCATTTGGAATTAAATATGAACAAATAGATTTAAAAGAAAATGACTTTGACTTTGATGCTATAAAAGAAAAGCTAGAAAAGGAAAAAATAAAAGTAATAGAAATACAAAGGTCAAAGGGATATTCTACAAGAGAAAGTTTAACAATAGAAAAATTAGAAAAGGTTATTAAACTAATAAAAAGTATAAACAATGAAGTTATAATAATGGTAGATAATTGCTATTGTGAGTTTGTAGAAAGAATTACACCTTTAGAAATAGGAGCAGATGTTATAGTAGGTTCGCTTATAAAAAACCTAGGTGGAGGAATAGCGCCTAATGGAGCATATGTTGCAGGAAGAAAAGAACTAGTAGAACTTATAGCAGAAAGATTAACAGCTCCAGGACAAGGAAAAGAAGTTGGACCAACATTGGGAATAAACAAAAGCATATTGCAAGGATTGTATATGGCACCTAGCGTTGTTGCAAGTAGCTTAAAAACAGCAGTCTATGCAAGTTGTATGCTAGAAGAATTAGGCTACAAAGTATCACCAAGATATAATGAAAAAAGAGCGGATATAGTACAAAATATAGAATTTGGAAATCCAGAGGACTTAATAAAATATTGTCAAGGAATTCAAAAAGGATCTGCAATAGATTCAAATTCTGTACCAGAACCATGGGATATGCCAGGATATACAGACCAAGTAATAATGGCAAGTGGAAGTTTTACACAAGGCTCATCAATAGAAATAAGTTGTGATGGTCCAATAAGAGCGCCATATATAGCATATATGCAAGGAAGCCTAACATATGAATACGGAAAAATAGCAGTATTAATAGCAGTAAATAATATAAAATAAAAAAATATATAGTTTTAAAAATTTAAAACAAAGAAGCGAGGAAAAATGAAAGTACTAATAATAGGCGGTGGACCTGCTGGAATGATAGCAGCTATAACTGCTAAAAAGAATTATCCTGAAGCAGATGTAGAAATATTAGAAAAGAACAGTTCATTAGGGAAAAAATTGCTAATTACAGGAAAAGGAAGATGTAATATAACAAGTAGCTTAGATATATCTGAATTTATAAAAAATATTCCAGGAAATGGAATGTTTTTATATAGTTCATTTCAAAAATTCGATAATTCAGATATTATAAGATTTTTAGAAAATAATGGAGTAAAAACAAAAGAAGAAAGAGGAAACAGAGTATTTCCTCTTTCTGATGCTTCAAGAGATGTATTGGAAGCTTTTATAAAAGAAATTGATAAGCTACATATAGATGTAAGATGTAATACTAATGTGTTAGAAATTTCAAAAAGAAAAGAAAAATTTATAGTAAAGACAAGTAATAAATTACTAGAAGCGGATAAAATAATAATTGCAACAGGAGGAATGTCATACCCTGTTACAGGATCAACAGGTGATGGATATAAGTTTTCAAAGAAATTTGGACATACAATAAAACCAATAAGAGCGTCATTAGTGCCATTAGAAATAATAGAAAAACAAGATTGTATAAATATGCAAGGATTAAGTTTAAAAAATGTTGCTATAAAAATAGAAGATACAGAAAAAAATAAAAAAATCTATGATGACTTTGGAGAAATGTTATTCACACATTTTGGAGTATCAGGGCCAATTATATTAAGTGGTTCAGCACATTTAATTAGATATAAAAATATAGAAGAACTATTAAAAAACAAAAAAATAAAATTAATAATTGATTTAAAACCAGCCATAACAGAAGAACAATTAGATTTAAGAATAAGAAGAGATTTTGAAGAATTTAAAAATAAAGAATTTCAAAATTCATTAAATAAAATATTACCTAAAAAAATGATTCCATATATAATTGAAAAATCAAAAATTAATCCAGAGAAAAAAGTAAATGAAATAACAAAACAAGAAAGACATAATTTAGTAAAATTACTAAAAGGATTAGAATTTACTATAAAAGGAACAAGACCAGTAGAAGAAGCAATAATTACTGCTGGTGGTGTTAATATAAAAGAAATAAATCCATCAACAATGGAATCAAAGTTAGTAGAAGGATTATATTTCGCAGGTGAGATAATAGATGTAGATGCATATACAGGAGGATTTAATCTGCAGATTGCATATAGCACGGGATATAGTGCAGGAATGTTACAATAAGTTTTAAAATAAACAGTACCTTAGCTATAGAAAGAATTGAAAGATTTAGGAGAAGTTTATAAATGTATAAAACAATTAAAGAAAATGTTTCTGCTGAATTAGTAGAAAAGAAATCTAAATTTATAGCAAATCTATTTTATATCGAAAGTAGAGAAGAAGCTGAAGACATAATAAAAATGCAAAAAAAGAAATATTATGATGCAAGACATAATTGCTATGCTTTTAGAGTACTAGGAGAAGATGGGATAATAGAAAAATCAAGTGATGATGGAGAACCATCTGGAACAGCAGGAGCGCCTATGCTTAACATATTATCAAAAATGGAAATTACAAATGTATTAGTAATTGTTACTAGGTATTTTGGAGGAATACTATTAGGAACAGGCGGACTAGTTAAGGCATATTCAAATTCGACTAAATTAGCATTAGAAAAAGCAGAAATAAGTATGCTAGAAGAAGGTTTTGTATATAAATTAGAATTGAATTATTCAGATTTAGAAAACTTTAAATATTTTATGAAAAATAATGAAATAAAAATACTAAAAGAAGAATATTTTGAAAATGTAAAATTAAGTATATTTGTGCCGAAAAATAAAATTGATTGTTTAAATTTAAATAATATAAATGAATTTAATATAACGAATATGAAAAAAACAGAAAAAACACATACGAAAAATTCCTAGAAATAGAGCTGGTTTAAGTGGAATTTGAAAAAATTTCCAAAAAACTATTGCAATATAAAATAAAAAAGAATATAATTCGAAATGTAAAAAATTTACAATTTAATTTTATAGGAGGAAAGAACAGTGAAAGACAAAATCACAATTTTAATAGCAGATGATAATCCAGATTTTGCTAGAACATTAACAAGTTATATTGAAGAGGATGATGAATTAGAGGTAATAGCAGTAGCTAGGGATGGAAAACAAGCCGTAGAAATGATACTAAACACAGAACCAGATATTGCGTTATTAGATGTAATAATGCCACATTTAGATGGTATAGGTGTTTTAGAAAAAATAAATGAAGCAAATATGAAAAAAAGACCAATGTGTATAATGCTTTCAGCAGTAGGGCAAGATAAAATAACACAAAGAGCACTAGAATTAGGAGCAGAATATTATGCAATAAAACCAATAGACATAGAGGTTTTATTAGGAAGAATAAAAGACATAAAGAACTTCACTCCATCAGAAATTAAGAAAACATATGCATCAACGAGAGAAATAAGAGGTCAATTTATAGAAATATCAAAAAAAGACCAAGAAAATCTAGAAGCATTAGTTACTAATGTAATACATGAAGTTGGAGTGCCAGCACACATAAAAGGATATCAATATTTAAGAGAAGCAATAATGATGGTAGTAAATAATATTGATATAATAAATCAAATAACAAAACAATTATATCCAGACATAGCAGTGAAATATCATACAACACCAAGTAGAGTTGAAAGAGCAATACGTCATGCAATAGAAGTAGCATGGGGAAGAGGACAATCAGATACAGTAGATAACATCTTTGGATATACAATATCAGCAGCAAAAGGAAAACCTACAAATAGTGAATTCATTGCGATGATAGCTGATAAATTAAGACTAGAACTAAAAACAGCATAAGAATAAAAAATCATTTTCTATAGTACAACTAATGAATTTGATATACATACTGAAATTATAATGAAGAACGTAGGGGCGGACGACTCGGTCCGCCCATTGCTTAAGAGAAATAACTAAAAAATAATTTTAAACCAATAAACTTCTCATATTCATTGGGTCGTAGTTAATATAGTGGTTGGACAGAGCATTCAACCACTTTTTGCTTTTTAAAATTTGTTCTTTTTTATTGCGAAAAATGTTAATTAATGGTACTATTATGTCATAACAAATGAAAGGGGAAATATATGAAAGATTTTTTTAGTAAAAAGAAAAATATTGTAATGATTTCAATATTAGCGGTTTTAATAGTTGTTGTTGGGATTGTTTGTGCAATTAAATTTAATAAACCAAAACAACAAGTAAGTAGTAAAACCAATAAGCAAGTTGTTATAGATAAAGCTAAAAAAGATATTATTGGAGAAGAAACTAAAGAAGAAAAAGATTATGAGGAAAAGTATACAAAACAGTATGAGGAGTATGAGAAATTATCTGAAGATGAGAAGAAAAAGTCAAAGGTAATTCCTAAAAAATATGATGTTTCTTATGATATTATTAATGATATTATAAAAGATCAAAAAGAAGATAAAAAACAAGATAACAAAAATGGTATTCCTAGTAAATTTAATTTATCTGATAAAATTAAGATTAAAGTTGAAGATCAAGGAGCATATAATTTATGTTGGGATTTTGCAGCAACTAAATGTCTAGAAACTAATTTAGCATTAACTCAAAAAAAAGAATACGATTTTTCAGAGATGCATGTAAATTATGTAACATCTGATTTACTATGTGGAAATAGAGAAGTTGATGAAGGCGGAGATTTTTCAACATATGAAGATTATCTTATTAATTCAGGAGTAGTATTAGAAAATGATGTTAAATATAAATCATATAATGAAAATGACTATGAGAAATTCTTAGAATATAAACCAGTAGTAAATGTAACCAAAACAGTTAATTTCCCAACAATTAATAAATGGGAAGAAAACTTAACTAATAAAGAACTAGAAAAGTTTAGAGAAACAGTAAAAAAACATATAATGAACTATGGTTCTTTATATGCACAAGTTTCTATGGAAGACTATAATTCAAACACTAATACATTGTATACAACCAAAGATTCTGATGGATATATAGACCATGCAATAACAATTGTAGGTTGGGACGACAATTATTCAAAAGATAATTTTGCAGGCTCAAGTAAACCAAAAAATAATGGTGCATATATAGCACTTAATTCATGGGGAGAAAGCTTTGGTGATAAGGGATATTTCTATATTTCTTATGATGATTTATATGTAGAAAGTGGTATGAGTGGAATTGTATCTACATCTCTTAAAGATGCATATAATGTAGACGATATAAAAAATCAAGAAATTAAAAATATAATAATGCAAGAATTATCAAACACACTAATAACAGATAAAAGTAAAGAATATGTAACAGAATTAGCATTATCTAAAATATATGAGTTGGATTTATCAAATAATAAAGAGTTTAATTCATTAAAAGATATTGATATATTTAAAAATTTATATGAAATAAACTTATCAAATACAAATATAACAGACATAAGTAAACTAAAAGAAGTAAAAGAATTGTATTGCGTTGATTTATCAAATACAAAAATAAAAGATGTAAGTGCTTTAAAAGATTGTACAGGATTGGAAGTATTAAATCTAGAAAATGATAAAGGAATAAAAGGATATGAAGAAATTACCTCATTGGCTAATTTGAATATTTCTAATTGTGACATAAAAGATGTACAAGAATTGAGTAACTTAAAAGAGTTAGTAGAAGTAAATCTATCAGAAAATAAAAATGTAAAAAACATTTCAGAACTAAGTAATTTAACATCGATTTATTTAAAAGATACTGGAATTAAAAGCATAAAAGAAATAGAAAATTTAACCAATTTGTCTGTATTAGATTTGTCTTATAATGAACTTACTAGTATAGATGGAATATCAAATTTGAAAGAATTAACAAATATAGATTTATCAGGAAATAAAATTACTGATTTTTCAAACATATCCTTACTGAAAAATAATTATTCTGAAGAAGAATATCCATATATTAGTCTTACAGTAGAAAGTGGAGAAATTAGTGATATATCAATATTTAATGATATATCAAACATAGCAGAATTATATTTAGCAAATAATAATATAACAGATTTAAGCAACTTTAATAATAATAGTGTATGTTTATTAGATTTATCAGAAAATATAGGATTAACTAATATAATACAATTAAAAAATATGGAAGATTTAAATGTATTGTATCTAGAAAATTGTGGTTTAAATGATTTAAGTGAAATAACTGAATTAAAAAATATAGATATATTAGACTTATCTGGAAATGATATAAAAAATATAGAGAAATTAAATAATTTAGAATTAGGAGCTTTATCACTAGAAAGTAATAAAAATATAGAAGGAAAATTAAATATAAATAGTTTATTATCATTAAATCTGTCTAATACAGATATTGATGCGAAAAGATTTGACTTTAGTAATTGTAAAGAATTATATGAAATTAATTTAAGTGGATGTAATTCTAAAGAACTTATGAATAAAGTGATTGATAAAATTAGTGATTATGGATTTATATATACAGATGAAATAGAATTAGATTTAGATAAACTAGAAACAATAAAAGATAAAAATATAAAAATACCAAATGCAAAAATAACAATAAAGACATCAGAAGATGATAGTGTATCAATAAAAGATAATACTATAAATATAAAAAATAATAAAACATTAAGAAAAATGATAATGACATCAATTAATAATTATGGAGTTTCTGTGATAGGAGGAAAACTAAATAAGAATTTAGTAGAAATAGAAAAAACAACAAAAGAAGATAAAATAGAAATAGTTATAGATTATACAGTAAAGATTATTTTAGATTATTCAGAAACAAACAATAATAATACAAATGCAGAAGAAACAGAAGAAAACAATAACAGCAATGTCTCTAATAAAAAAGATAATAAAGCAACAGAGAATAATAAAAGTGAAAATAAAACAGAAGATAACACTTTTACAATGACAGAAGATTAGTGAAAAAGTGAAAATGAGAAATGTTTAACATTTCTCATTTCTTATATCTAAAGACTTGTAAATATTGAAAAAACATTGTAAAATAGTTATATTAATGAAAAGAAGAGGGAAAGTACATGTATTTAATAGTTGGTTTAGGAAACCCAGAAGAGGAATATGCCAGAACAAGACATAATATGGGATTTGATGTTATAAATAAGTTATCTAGCAATATTAATATAAAAGTAAATAAAAATAAATTTAATAGTATATATGGAAGTGGAAGTATAGGTGGAGAGAAGGTTATCCTAATAAAACCACAAACTTTTATGAACCTAAGTGGAACAGCTATAAGAGATTTTAAAAATTTTTATAAAGTAGATTCTAAAAATATCATTGTTATTTATGATGATTTAGATATTAATCCAGGAATAATTAAAATAAGGAAAAAAGGCGGACCAGGAACACATAATGGAATGAAATCTGTTGTGCATGAATTACAAACGGAAGAATTCCCAAGAATTAGAATAGGTATAGGAAATCCAGAATATAAAAATGATTTACTAAACTATATACTAACGCGAATACCAGATGAAGATTATAAAGTCTTAGAAACAGCAATATCAAATGCAGCTAACAGTATAGAATGTATAATCAAAAATGGAATTGATACAGCAATGAATAAATACAATTAATAGAGAGGACAATTAAATGAAAGAAATACTAATAAATAAAGAAGCTAAAAAGAAAGATATATTATTATTAGAAGATGGGGAATTAAAAGAAAAGTATACTGAATCTGATAATACAAATAGAATAGAAGGAAATATGTATGTTGGACAAGTAAAAGACGTATTGCAAGGAATGCAAGCTGCTTTTGTGGATATTGGACTTAAGAAAAACACATTCATACATTTAAAAGATATATTGCCTAAAGTAGATGTAGCAAAAGAAAAAGAAGACTTTACAAAAGAAAATGTAAAGAAGATATTGAAGCCAGGTATGCCAATATTAGTTCAAGTAAAAAAAGATTTCACAAATTCTAAAGGAGCAAAAGTTTCTACACATTTGAGCATCAATAGTAGATATATAATTTTTATGCCAAATACAGAAATAGTAACAATCTCTAAGAAAATAGAAGATAAAAACGAAAAAGAAAGACTAATATCAATAGTAAAAAAATATTTACCACAAAATTGTGGAGCTATTGTAAGGACATCTGCTCAAAATAAAGAAGAGGAAAAAATAAAAACAGATATAGAAGTTGCTTCTAAAAAATGGGATGAAATAAAAAAGGCATATGCTAAAACCGTAGAAAGTAATAAATACCCAAGAATATTGTATAAATCACACGGAGTAATAAAAAAATTATTGCTAGATTTAATTGATAAAGATTTAGAAAAAATAATACTAAATAATCAAGAAGACTATGATTATATAACTAAAGTTGTAACTGAATTTAAAGCTGATAACATAAAGGTGGAATTAAAAGAAGGAGAAAATCTAATTGAAGATACTCCAGATTTGCAAAAACAAATAGAAAGAGCAGAAAATAGAAGAGTATGGCTTAAATGTGGAGGGTTTATAGCAATTGATAAAACAGAAGCATTAACAGCTATAGATGTAAACTCTGGCAAATATATAGGAAAAGATAATGCTGAAGCAACAATATTTAAAGTAAACAAGCAAGCAAGTATAGAAATTGCAAAGCAATTAAGATTAAGAGATATTGGCGGAATAGTAATAATAGACTATATAGATATGCAAGAAGAGGAAGATAAAGAAAAAATTATAAACATATTAACAGAAGAATTAAATAAAGATAGAAGTAAAACACAAGTAGTTGGATTTTCTAAGTTGAACTTATTAGAAATGACGAGAAAACATATTTGTGGATAGAAAAAAATAAAACCTGTGGACATTAATCCACAGGTTTTTCTAGTATTTTTTTTATTTCTTCGTGTCGTTTTATCTTTTGAGTAGTTGTTTTTATCATAGGTTCATCTGTTACAATTAAATGCTTTATATATTTATATTTTGGCATTGTTTTATTTATTGCTTTTATATCTTTCCAAATTATATCATGATATTCATCTTTGGTTGCATCTGGAAACATTTCCTTCATAATATCTTTGTTGTATACAATTTTTACAGCAACAATAATGTCTTCATCTTTAGGTCTTGCATATATCATATTCTCTACAACATAAGGTAGTTTTGAAATTAGGATTTCTATTTCCTCAGGAAATACATTTTTTCCGTTTTTTAAGACAATAACATTTTTCTTTCTTCCAGAAATAAATAAATATCCATCTTTATCATAATAACCTAAATCGCCAGTGTGAAACCATCCATCTTTTAAAGCTTCATTGGTAGCTTCTTCGTTTTTGTAATAACCAAGCATAACACAAGGACCTTTTGCACAAACTTCTCCTAAACCATTCTCATCTGGATTTTCTATTTTAATTTGCATTCCTGGCATAGGAAATGCAACAGAACCAGGTCTTTTATATTTATCATTTTCAGCAGATAAAACAGGAGAAGTCTCTGTTAATCCATAACCATTAAGCATATTTATACCAATACTACTTAATCCGATTACTGTATTTCTATCAATAGGAGCAGCACCATATACTACAACTCTTAAATGACCACCTAATTGATTTAAAACAGACTTAAACAAGATACGCCTAATATCAATTTTAAATTTAAGCAAAAAGTTTGAAATTTTTATCATTCTATTAAATAATTCAGTTTTTCCTTGTTTTTCAATTCCTTGTAGTATTTTTTTATACATTGTTTCTAAAAGAACAGGAACAGTAACAAAACCTGTTATTTGATATTCTTTTAAGTTGTTTACAATATGGCGTAAACCATCACAAAATGCTATTGTTATACCACAATATAAGCCATATAAAAAAGTAGTTGTAGACTCATAAGTATGGTGTAGTGGCAAGAAAGACAAGAAAGTATCTTTGTCTGTAACTTTAGCCATACATGCAAGTGAATATACATTTGAACAAATATTGTAATGTGATAACATTACTATTTTAGCTAGAGATGTAGTACCAGAAGTAAATAACATTACAGACATTTTTTTATTATCTATTTCAGCATTTATATGTGAATAGTCACCATTTTCTATAAGTTCTTTACCTCTATTTAATAGTTTCTTGTATGATAAAATAAATTCATCATTATCTTTAGTGTCCATGCATATATAAGTTTTTAAATTACTAGAATTAGATTCTTTTATTTTATGAAAAGTATCTATATATTTTTTATCGAAAATAACAGCATCTGCTTCACTTCTTACAACGGAATCAATAAGTTCGTTTTCAGGTAATGATTTATCAAGTGGAACTACAACCATATTTCCAGTTGTAATAGCCAAATAACTTACACACCATTCATATCTGTTTGGAGATATAACAATGATTCTTTTATCCCTTAACCCTAAATCAAAAAGAGCGGTTCCAAGACGATCTATATCTTTTTTGAATTTTGAATAAGTTATAGTAATAACACTTGTATCTTTAGGATTTAATTTATATTTAAAAGCTATATGATTAGGATATAGCTTAACAGAACGATTTATTAATTCCTTGAAATTGTTTACCTTTTCAGGATTATAAAGTTTTTCTCTTGATTTTTTCTTCATAATATCCTCCTAACCAATTATATGTATTTTATAATAATTGTAAAAAAATAGCAACCTAAACTAAGAATAAATTAAATAAAATTTTATAAAATAGTAAAAAAGCTAAAAGGATGTGCTTATTTGAAACAATTGATATATAAAATTTTAGAAAAAGAAAAATTTAAGTATGTAAATAAAGTTTTTCTATGTATTGGAACAACAGAATGTATAGGTGATTCTATAGGGCCAAGAGTAGGAGCAATATTAAATCAAAATATAGAAAATAAAAATAACATAATCATAGGAAATTTAAAAGAAAATCTGAATTATAGTAACATTAATGAAAAATTAAACACAGTATATAAGAAGATAGATAACCCATATGTAATTGTTATAGATTCAGCCTTATCTAATAAAGAATATATAGGAAATGTTATTATAAATAGAGATGAAATGGTAATAGGAAATAGTATAAAACATGGAAAAATAATAAAAGGAAATCTATTTATTAATGGTATTGTAGGAGAGCATAAAAATAATAAATCAGAAAATTACAAAACTTTAAATACTATTAATAAAGTTGTTATAGAAAAAATAGTAAATGAGATTTCTAATCAAATAATTAATGCTATAAAAGTATAAAATAAACCCAAATGGGTAAATTCTAAATAAAAGAGTTTTGGAGGAAAAGACTATGGAAAAGAACCCAAAATCAGAAAGTTATATAATAAAAGAAGCAGAAAATGTTATAGAAAATTATTTAAAAACGAGAGAAAACAAAGAAAATAATTTATTAAAAGAAAAATATGAAAGATTAAAGATAACAAGTATAGCAATGGGAATAGTAGGATTAATAGGAATATTAATAAGTGTAATTTTCAAAATATAGATTCATAAAACACCTCGTCCTAGCATATAGATTATAAAAATGCTAGAAACATGAAGAGGTGTTTTATAATGGAAAGAGCTTTGTCAGATGAAGAAAAAATAAGAAAAGCAATAGAAATCTCACAAAGAAGAAATAGAAATTACGAATATCAAAGAACGGCTAAAGTTAATGTTACAAATAAAAAAGATTACAAATTATTTAAAAGAATGATATTACAAATAATAATATGCTTACTTATATATGCAATATTTTACATGATAACAACAACTAATTACATATTTTCAGAAAGTGTTATAAATCAAACTTCTAGCATATTAAATTATGACATAAATTTTAATGAACTATATAACAAAGGAAAAGATTATATAAAAGGTATAATTAATAACAAGAATAGTTCAAATGAAACAGTTTCTAATACTATGCAAGAAGATGAAAATAAAGAAAATATAGCACAAGTCAAGAGTACAACACAAATGGAAAAAGATGCAAACTATTTAAAGAAAAATTATGAATTTATAAAACCAATTAGTGGTACAATTACATCAGGTTTTGGAGAAAGAGAAGTAACATCAAAAGTAATGACAAAAGATCATAAAGGAATAGATATAGCAGCTACTCAAGGAACTGAAATAAAATCTGCAATTGATGGACAAGTAATAGAAGCAGATAGTAATAGCCAATATGGAAATTTTATAAAAATAAAAAAAGATGACATGATAACAGTGTATGCTCATTGTGAAAAATTAAAAGTATCGAAAGATGATAATATAAAAAAAGGAGATGTGATAGCAACAGTAGGTTCAACAGGAAACTCTACTGGACCACATCTCCATTTTGAAATTAGGTTGTCTAATAGATATATTGATCCTAGATTCATCATAGAATTTTAATAAACAAATGAAAAGCAGCACCTTGCTTTGTCAAACGGCAATTAAAATTTAATCAACGTACAAGAGTACGCCTCATAAATTTTGATTTTGTTTTTCTAGCAATATACTACTTTTGATTTGTTTAAATGAAACATAAAAGAAAAGAGTGGATTTATGAGTATAAAAATTAATTTAAATGTTTTTTTGTTTGTACTATTATTTATATTGACAAATCAAATAGAACTATATGCTTTAGTTATGCTATTTGCATTAATACATGAATTAGGACATTTATTATGTGGAATTATTTTAGATTTTGAAGTGGAAAATTTTGAAATAATGCCATTAGGATTCTCAGTTGAATTTAAACCAAATGTCAAAGATTATAATAAAAAAATAATGAAATCTAATATATTAACAGTAAAAAAATTATGTATAAATCTAGCAGGACCTATGGCAAATTTTATTATAATAATAGTGGCATATTTATTTAAATTACAAGATATTATAATATTCTCAAATTTAATAATTTTAATTATAAATATGATTCCAATATATCCATTAGATGGAGGAAGAGTTTTAAAAAATGTTTTAAAGTTGCTTTTGGGTAACCCAAAAGCTTTAAAATGCACGAATACAATATCGAATGTTGTAGTGATAATGCTTACAATAATATCTAGTATAGGAATATATTATTACAAAAATATAGCAATACTGTTTGCAATAATATTTGTATGGTTACTAATATTAAAAGAAAATAAAAAATTTAATACATACAATAAAATATATAAAGCAATTGACAAAGAGAAAAATTATATATAAAATTATCATGTGAAATAAATGAAAAAGTAAAGTATTGTTTTATAAATGGAGGTACTAATGAAAAGTAATAGAGGAATTACAATGTTATCTTTAATAATAACAGTTGTAGTAATGATTATAATTGCAGGAACAACAGTGTATACAGCAAGTAATAGAAATAAAGTAAATGATTTTAAAAAGATGCAAACAGATATAGAATTATTAAATGATAAGGTATCAAATTATTATATAAAATATGGAGGAATCCCAATATTACAAAAAGATAATACCGGAGTTTTGTACACATATACAAAACTTGATTTTGATAAGAATGTGAATGATGACGAAAATTATTACATTATAGATTTAGCAGCAATTGGAAATGTAACATTAAACTATGGAAAAGAGGGATTTGATAGTCCTAATACATCTGATGATGTTTATATTATAAATAATGCTACATATACAATATATTATGTGAAAGGAATAGAATATAGTGATGGTAAAGTATATCATTCATTAAAAGTACAAAATTCAGAAAACTTAGATACAATACCACCAACAAAACCTCAAATAAATATTGTTAATGGTACACAAGATAAAAATAATTCAGAAGCAACTGATACAAAACTTTATTTTACTAGTGATGTAGAATTAGAATTTGTATCAGGAAAAGACAATTGGTCAGGAGTGAAAAATACAACATATACAATAAATAATACATCAAATGAAACAGATATAACTACATTAACTAACAATAGATTCAAGTTAACTTCAAATGGTAGTTATGAAATAGTACTAAAATGTTATGATAATGCCGGAAATGTTTCACAAACACATTTAACTATAAATATAAATAAATAAAATTTTGCTTGCAAAATTTAGAAAAATATAGTATAATAAGCAATGTTCGAATGGGCATTGCTTATTTTGAACATAATCCTTACTCGCTTTTGAAAGAATGAAGCGGGTTATATATCCGAAAGGTAGGTGAAAATAATGAACAAATACGAAAGCGTTATCATTATTAATCCATCTGTTGATGAAGAAGGAATGAAAACATTAATTCAAAAATTTACAGATATTATTAATAATGAAGGTAAAGTAGAGTCAGTAGACGAATTAGGTAAAAAAAGATTAGCTTACGAAATTAAAAAGAATAAAGAAGGTTACTATGTTATATTTAATTTCGAAGCAAAACCAGAATTAATATCTGAACTTGAAAGAAATTACAGAATAGAAGATAGCGTTATGAAATTTATATCAGTAAGAAAAGAAGACTAATTCTTAAATTAAGGAGAAAAATAATGAATAAAGTAATTTTAATGGGAAGATTAACAAGGGATCCAGAAGTTAGATATACTCAAACAAACAACACATTAGTAGCAAGTTTTAGTCTAGCTGTAAATAGAAGATTTACAAGACCTGGTGAAGAAAGACAAGCAGATTTTATAAACATAGTTGCTTGGAGCAAACTAGGAGAATTTTGTAGTAAATACTTTAAAAAAGGACAACAAGTAGGAGTTATAGGAAGATTACAAGTAAGAAACTGGGAAGATGAACAAGGACAAAAACATTATGTAACAGAAGTTGTTGCAGAAGAAGCATATTTTGCAGATAGTAAAAGAGATGGTGCAGATGCATCAAACTTTGAAAATACATTTGGTAGTAATGTTGCAAACTCAAGCCCAGAATTTGAAGTAACTTCAGATGATGACCTACCATTTTAAAGGGAGGAAATGAAGATGGCTGATAAAAAGCAAAATAGAAGAAATAATAGAAGCAATGATGAGGATTACAATCCAAAATTCAGAAGAACAAGAAAAAAAGTATGTGCTTTATGTGCTAACAAAGATCTAGTTTTAGATTATAAAAATGCAGATCAATTAAAAAAATTCATAAATGAAAAAGGTAAAATATTACCAAGAAGAGCAACAGGAGCATGTGCAAAACATCAAAGAGATATAACACTTGCAGTAAAAAGAGCAAGACATATAGCTGTATTACCATATACACAAAACTAATAATTAAAAAGCGGAATTTATTCCGCTTTTTTTGGTACAAAATTTGAATTTTATGTAAAATAATGTTATAATATTAATAGGTCAAATTTTAAAAAATATATTATTAGGAGGCAACAAAATGCAAAAAGAGACCTATTGCAACAATTTTTGTGCAACAAAAACTTCGAAAGGAAGGAGCTATCGGGTTGAAAACCTGTGGTCTGATCAAAAAATCTACATTGAGGCTGATTTAGCTTCTGCAATTTCAGGTGAAAGTAAGGAAGATCCTTATTTAGTTTCAATTTTATTAGCTGTTATTAAGTTAATAAGGATTGAAGGAACGGTAAAGACTTCTGTTCGAAAGACTAGAGGAACACCTCCAGACAAACCATCAAATGCAGAATTATACAATTCATTGGTTGATATTCTATCAAAATATGAGGCAATTGAATTGATTGAAAAATTTCAAGAAATGAAATGGCATGAACTTAAGCCAATCATTACATCGCAAGAAGCACTTCAAGCATTTGAAACGTTTGAAAATTAATAATTATTTTGAGGGGACTGGTAAAATACCAGTCCTTTTCATTTTAAAAAAATATATAAAATTATTCAGAATTTTAATATATTGTTTTTTGAGGACATTTATGGTAAAATTCAATTATGTTTAAATAGGAGATTTATAAATGGAATTAACAGATGATGTTAAATTTGTTAAAGGAGTTGGACCTAATAGGGTAAAACTTTTAAACAAATTAAACATATATAATTTAGAAGATTTAATTACATATTATCCAAGAGAATATGAAGATAGAAGCAAGCAAAAAAAGATAGCAGATACTGAAAATGGAGAAGAATGTTTAATAGAAGGAATTGTCACATCTCATATTAAAGAAATTAGAACACATAGAAAAAATATGATAATCTATAAATTGATTGTTAGAGATGATACTGATTCTTGTGAACTTGTATGGTATAACCAATCATATTTAAAAAAGATGTTTAGAATTGGTGAAACATATAAGTTTTTTGGAAGAATAAATAAAAGAATTGGACAAACAGAAATGGTATCACCAGTATATGATTTAGAAGGAAATAATAAAAATACAGGTAGAATAATTCCTATATATCCATTAACATATAGCTTGTCACAAAATACTTTAAGACACATAATAGAAGAGGGGCTAAAGCAAGCAAAAGATAAAATAGCAGAAACATTACCAGAGTATATACTAGAAGAATATAAATTAATGAAACTAAAAAATGCAATGCAAAGTATACATTTCCCAAAAGAATTAAAAGATTTTGGTGAAGCACGAAATAGGTTAGCTTTTGAAGAATTACTAACAATGCAACTGCTATTATTAAACTTGAAAAATAAATACAAGAATACAGAAAAAGGTATAAAGTTTGATTCAAAAGTAAAAATGTCAGATGTCATAAACGATTTACCATTTAAACTTACAAAAGCTCAAACAAGAGTGTTGGAAGAAATTGATAGTGATATGGAATCAGATAAAGCAATGAATAGGTTACTTCAAGGAGATGTTGGATCTGGAAAAACTATTGTATCCATAATTGCAGCCTATAAAGCGGTAAAATCAGGATATCAAATGGCAATGATGGCACCAACATCAATATTAGCATCACAACATTTAGAAAATTTTAAAAATGTATTAGAAAAATATGATATAAGATGTGAGCTTTTACTAGGAAATACAACTAAAAAGAAAAAAGAAGATATACTATCAAGACTAAAAGATGGAGAAATAGACATCATAATAGGAACACATTCTTTACTAGAAGAAAATGTGATATTTAAAAATTTAGGACTAGTAGTTACAGATGAACAACATAGATTTGGAGTAAGGCAAAGAAGCACAATTGTATCAAAAGGAAAAAATCCAGATGTACTTGTAATGACTGCAACGCCAATTCCAAGAACATTAGCACTTATATTATATGGGGATTTGGATATATCTATAATAGATGAATTGCCACCAAATCGAAAAAAAATTGATACATTTGCAGTAAGAAAAGCATTAGAGGAAAGAGTTAACAACTTTGTAAAAAAACAAATAGATGAAGGTAGACAAGCATATATTGTATGCCCACTAGTAGAAGAAAGTGAAGAAATAGAAGCAAAATCAGTAGATGAACTAACAGAAAAATACAAAAATGAAGTATTTAAAGAATATAAAGTAGAATGTTTACATGGAAAGATGAAACCAAAAGAAAAAGAAGAAATAATGCAGAGGTTTAAAGAAGGAAAAATAGATATACTAATATCTACAACAGTAATAGAAGTAGGCGTTGATGTTCCTAACAGTAATATAATGGTAATAGAAAATGCAGAAAGATTTGGACTAGCACAGCTACATCAATTAAGAGGAAGAGTAGGGAGAGGAGAATATCAATCATATTGTATATTAAAATATCAAGGAAATTCAGAACTTATTAGAAAACGTATGCAAGTAATGCAAGAAACAAATGATGGATTTATAATTTCAGAAAAAGACTTAGAATTACGTGGATCAGGTGAATTTTTTGGAACAAAACAACATGGAATACCAGAATTCAAAGTAGCAAATTTATTTGAAGATATAAAATTATTAAAACTAGTGCAAAGTGCAGCAATAAAAATATTAGAAGAAGATCCAGGACTAGAAGAACAAAAGAATATAAGATTAAAAAACATTATAGATAAAAAATTATCAACAAGAATAGAAATATAAAAATAGGAGAATGAACATGGGAAAGATAATATTAGGAATAATAGGGCTATTAATAACAATAATAGGAATAATAATGATATTTGATGCAAGATATTTAACAAAAAGATTCTTCGGATTTGGTGACCAAAACGAAGCAGCATTAGGATTTAAAATGATAGGATTTATAATAGCAATAGTAGGAGCATTAATATTCTTTTTTAACAAATAAAAATTGACAAACTACAGAAAATATATTAAAATGATTTATATAATTAAAAAACAAAGAAAAAGAGGAGTAAGTTTAAAACTGCTATAATAGAGAAAAGAAGTCGTAGGCTGTAAACTTCTTGTAGAAAGATAAACTGAAGGTAGCTTTTGAGTTGATATATTGAATAAAAAGTAGATATATTCGTAAAACGGCGTTAACGTTATTTGAGATGTATATAATAAATGATTTATATATAAATTAAGGTGGTACCGTGAGAAAAATCTTGCCCTTATAGTGATATAAGAGCGAGATTTTTTAGTTAATAATAAATAATTATTACAGGTACTATTAAAATTATTATTCAAAAAAGAATTGATATTTGGCTAGGCACACAAAGTTAAAAATGAAGGAGACGTACTTATTGTACGTTGACTGAATTTTAAATGAAGTGTAACAACGACAAATGCAATTATCTTTTGAATCAGATAGAGGAGGAATGAATATGAACGACAAATACAATCCAAAAGACTTTGAAGAAAAATTATATGAAGAATGGGAAAAGAAAGGATATTTCAAACCAAATGGAGACAAAACAAAAGAAAGCTACTGCATTATGATGCCTCCACCAAATGTAACAGGAAAGTTGCATATGGGACACGCATTAGATGATACGATACAAGATATTTTAATCAGATTTAAAAGAATGCAAGGATTTAATACATTATGGCTACCTGGAACAGATCATGCTGCAATTTCTACAGAAATGAAAGTAGTACAAAAACTAAAATCAGAAGGAAAGAGCAAACATGACTTAGGAAGAGAAGGATTTTTAAAAGAAGCTTGGGATTGGACTCATTTATATGGAAGTACAATTCAAAAACAACAAAGAATGTTAGGCTGTTCTTGCGATTGGGAAAGAAAAAGGTTTACATTAGATTATGGAATGAGCGAAGCAGTTCTTGAACAATTCGTTAAATTGTATAATGATGGATTAATTTACAAAGGCGAGAGAATGGTAAACTGGTGCCCAAGTTGTCATACAGCAATCTCAGATGCAGAAGTGGAATACAAGGAAGAGCAATCTCATTTATGGCATTTAAGATACAAAATAAAAGATGAAGATAGATATGTAGAAGTTGCAACTACAAGACCAGAAACAATGCTAGGAGATACAGCAGTAGCAGTTCACCCAGAAGATGAAAGATATACAGATATTGTCGGAAAAACATGTATTGTACCAATCGTAAACAGAGAAATTCCTATAATAGCAGATAAATTTGTTGAAAAAGAATTTGGAACAGGATGTGTTAAAATTACACCAGCACATGATCCCAATGATTATCAAGCAGGTGTAGATCATAATCTAGAAATTATAGAAGTATTTGATGATGACACAATAATGTTAGATTTAATGCCAGAAGTAAAGGGAATGAAAGCAATAGATGCTAGAAAACCAATAGTAGAAAAATTACAAGAATTAGGTGCTTTAGTAAGTATTGAAGATTATACTCATAATGTTGCAAAATGTGAAAGATGTAAATCTACTATAGAACCTAAAATATCTG
>OIYG01000589.1_pt1 | contig 34086 bp, 29 predicted proteins | sample 1587861 | NCBI WGS metagenome assembly OIYG01 (sample SAMN03283272) | human gut metagenome | biome: human-associated habitat; material: feces | host: Homo sapiens | place: Peru | collected 2012 | reverse complement strand
AGTTAAACAGGTTCTGCCACACCACGGCCAGGGTCCACTGGGGCATGATGTAGGGAAAAATAAAGATGGAGGACAGGTATTTCCGCCAGGCCAGATTGGTTCTGGTGATCAGGAAGGCAATCAGTCCGCCATAAAGGATAGACACCAGGCAAGTGCCAACAGCCAGCAGAACGGTGTTCAGCAGAGGCGTCCACAGGTTGGTCTTGGCCATGCGGCTGGTGAAAAGGTCGGTGTAATTGACGGTGGTATAGCCGGAGGCCTGGCCCGTCAGGTGGGCGTCGATGGTTCCGGCGTGAATTTTAAAGGTATCCTCCACAATGGCCACAATGGGCGCCACGGTGGTAAAGGTCAGCACAATGCCCAGCAGCAGCAATATCACATTGTGGGGCTTGGAGAAAAAGGTTTTTATCTTGTTCCAGAGAATGGTTCCCTGGCTTGCACGGAGGGTTGTAGGTTGGCTCATGGCTTCCTCCTCTTTTCATGACAAAATGGGATATGCTTTTGAAAAAGCGCCCCTGGATGCGCGATCCAAGGGCGCTTGCCTTCATTATTTTTCAGCAATCATTCAGCACTTCGGGCAGCACCGCAATAATTAACCTGCGGAATACTTGGTCAGCATCTCGATCCAGCTGCCGACGGTGAAGGCCACGTCTGCGCAGTACTCGGGATCCTCCAGAACCAGCTTGCCGGTGGTGGTCCACCAGTCGTAGCCCCGGTCGTTCTTGGCTGCGAATTCTACAGTGGTGCCGTCGTCAGCCATGCCGCCGGTGGAGTGGTGGAAGTTGTTCTCGGTCTCCTCGGCAACCAGGGGGTTGGAGGAGTAGCCGCCCATGTCCTTGCCCCAGGCGGAGAAACCGTCAGCGGTGCAGGTCATATAGGCGATGAAGGCGCAGGCGGTCCAGGGCAGCGGAGAATTGTCGGTGACGAACAGGTAGTGGCAGTAGCCATAGCCGCCGATGCCCTGATAGCCGTCCTCATAGGCAGCAACCTTGATGTTGTTGACGGAAACGGAGCTGGACTCCTCTACGGAACGCAGCTTGGAATAAACCAGCAGGCCGAACTGATCCTTGGCAGAGGCATCTACCAGGGTGTTGCAGATGGGGCCGTCATCGGTCTGGGCGTTGTAGCTCTCCACCCACAGCTTGATCCATGCCAGTGCATACTTGCCGTCCGCGCCCAGGCCCAGGTCATTGGCCTCGGACTCCATGGCGTTGATGGTAGGCTGGAAGTAAGCCTGCTCGTCGGCGGGCAGGGCTTCATAGGCCTCCCGCAGCCATGCGGCGTAGTCATCCCGGGTCAGCATATACAGGAAGTTCTTGCCGACAATCTCGGAGTCAATGTCCATAAACAGGCCATGCTCACCCTCGGCGACGAAGTCCCAGCAGTTGTCATAGGTCTTGTCGCCAACGCAGTTGTACTCGAAGACCTTATTCAGAGTCTGCAGAGGCAGGAAACCCTGGTACTCGTCAGCGGTGGTGCCGTTGGCGTCTGCCCAATCCTTGGGGATGAAGGTATCCAGAACACCGGGCTGAACCATCTTGCTCTCGATCTGGTTGCCGTCCTGGATCAGGGTCATGGCGAAGGTGCCGGTGGTCTTCAGGGAGTCAGCGGTCAGCTGATCGAAGATCTTGTTGTTTTTGGGCTGCTGCCACTCGAACTCCATATTGTAGTTGGGGTCGATGGTCTGCAGATAGGCAATGAACAGAGGCAGAGCGCTCTTGCCGCGGCTGGAGTTGCCAACGCCATAGAACATCTTGCCGTTGGACTCTTCGATGGCCTTCTTGGCCAGCTCTTCCAGGGTCATGCCCTCGGCTTCCTTGATGATCTTCTGGGTCTCGGTCAGATTTTCGGGTGCTTCCGTCTCGGCAGGGGCCGCGGTGGTCTCGCCTGCGGGAGCATCGGTCTTAGGGGCTTCGGTGGTGGCGGCAGGGGCCTGAGAACCACAGGCTGCCATTGCCAGAACCATGGAAAGCGCCAACAGGAATGCGACGATCTTTTTCATAGGGATTTTCCTCCTCACTAGATTCGAAGCGGTGTGTCACCGCCTTGGTACCTATATATTACCGGCTTCTTGCACAAAGTGCCAGTGGTCAAACCTGCGATTGTTTGTGATAATCTGCTATTTTTGTGCAAGTGGCTTAAATTTCTCTCCGTTCTATGATATAATTAGGGCAATTCGCAGATGACCACAGTTTTTGAGCTGTTTTTCAACACTTCTTTTGTATGTTTTGCAGAAAGGCTTTCTATGAAACGACTTCTTTTGCTTTTTCTCGCCGCGGTTCTGCTGCTGTGCGGCTGTTCCGCCCCCCAGGCCCAGGATTTTGCTCCGGATGAGGCGGAACGGCTGGTGATCTATACCTCCCACAAAAAGGATGTATGGTGGCCCATTGTCAGGGAATTTGAGGCCCGCACCGGCATCTGGGTTCAGGTGGTAGAGGGCGGTACCAACGAGCTGCTGGAGCAGCTGGAAAACGAAAAGGACAGCCCTGCCGCAGACCTCATGTTCGGCGGCGGCGTGGAAAGTCTGGAGGCCAATGCAAATCTCTTCACCCCCTACCGCGCAGAGGGCTCCGACAGCATTCTGCCCCAATACCGCAGCGCCGACGGCCTGTGGACCCCCTTCTCTGCCCTGCCTCTGGTACTGATCTACAACCCCAAGCTGCTCTGCGCACAGGACCTGACAAGCTGGGCAGACCTTTTGAAGCCAGAGCTCCGGGGCCGCATCGCCTTTGCCGACCCCGCCGTCTCCGGCTCCAGCTATACGGCCCTGGTGACCATGCTGGAGGCTCTGCACCTGGACGCGGACGAAGGGCTGCAGGCCTTTGCGCTGAATCTGGAGGGCCGGCAGCTCAGCGCCTCCGGCGATGTGCTCTCCGCCGTCGCCGCCGGGGAAAGCTGGGTTGGCATCACCCTGGAGGAAACCGCCAGCCGCCGGATTGCCGCCGGGGAGCAGCTGGCCATGGTCTACCCCGCCGACGGCACCAGCTGCGTCAGCGATGGCAGCGCCATTGTGGCCGGGGCCAGACACCCGGACAATGCCAGACTTTTTGCAGACTTTACGGTGAGCCGGGATGTGCAGTCTTTGATGCAGGAGCAGTTCTGCCGCCGCTCTGTCCGCAGCGACATTGTCCCCACCGCCGCCCTTCCGGTTCTGGACACCATTCCGCAGGTGACCTATGACCTCTCCTGGGCCAGCACCCACCGGGACGCCCTGCTCATGAGCTGGGAATTTTACTTGGGATCGGAGGCCGAAAAATGAAAAAGCACGGCTTTCGCTCCTTTCGGCGGCAGTTAAACGCCGCATTTCTGGCGGTTTCCCTGATCCCGCTTCTTCTCTGCTCGGTGCTGCTGGTCCAGATTTTCCGGCTGCGCATCTCCGCCGATACCCAGCAGGCCGCCCAGCAGCAGCTATCCGCTGCGTCTGCCGCTCTGGAAAATGTCCACACCCATCTGGAACAGACCGCCGAAGCGCTGCGGGAAGACCCCCTGGTGGTGCAGGCCCTTTTCCGGGAGGAGGCCGAGGATTCCAAGGTCTATGCCCAGCTGTTCCAGGCCACGGAGTCTCTGCGCAGCTTCGGCACCTTCCACCTGTACGACATCAGCGGCTGCTGGCGCTACTCCACCCAGTCCGCCCCGGAAAATCGTTCCCTTCCCACCAACTGGGGCATTCTCTACCGCGCAGCCCATGTCCCCGGCAGCGTTGTCTATGACGCCGCCCAGGAGAGCACCGTGCTGCTCCGGGCTGCGGCCCTCATCACGGACCGCTACGGCGCGCCGGTGGGCTACCTCGTTATGGAGCAGGACAGCGCCCAGCTCTCCGCACTGCTGGGCGGCCTGGCCGGGGCCCAGAACCAGCTGCTCCTGCTGGATGCCCATTGGCGGCCCATTTTCGGCACCCAGCCCAGCCAGCTCCAAGCCCTGACGGACAGTCTGCGGGAGCACCTGCTCTCCGGCAAATCCTTAAACAGCGCCAATTTTCTGTTCACCGCCGCCCAGGTGCCGGAAGCCGGCCTGTACCTCATTTTGCAGCAGCCCCAGGTGTTCACCCGGGGAACCTTGCAGCTATTTTACACCGTCAGCGCTCTGTGTGCCCTGGGCTGCATCATTGTGAGCATTTTTCTTGGCTTACAGCTGAGCCGCCAGATTTTTGAGCCCATCGGGCGGCTGCACCGGGCCATTCGCCGGGTAGAAAAAAACGATCTGGCCGTTCAGGTACCCATTGACCGCCGGGAAAACGAGCTGACAGAGCTTGCCCGGCAGTTCAACCACATGGTCACCACCCTGAGCGCCAACCAGCAGGCCCTTCTGGAAAACCAGAAAGCCCTGAACGAGGCCCAGATCCGGATGCTCCAGGCCCAGCTGAATCCCCATTTTCTGTGCAACACCCTGGACACCATGAAGTGGATCAGCAAGATCAACCAGGTGCCCCAGGTGGCGCTGATGTCCACCAATCTGGCGGATATTCTCCGCTTCTGTATCTCCCCTGCGGAATTCGTGCCATTGCAGCGGGAGCTGGAGATTCTGGAGCGGTACGTAGAAATTCAAAAAATCCGTCTCAGCGACAGCTTCACCTTTGAAGAGGATGTGCCCGAGAAGCTGAGAAGCTGCATGGTTCCCAAAATGCTCTTACAGCCCCTGGCGGAGAACGCCATCCTGCACGGGCTCTCCGGGGTAAGCGCCGGGCAGCTGCTGGTCACCGCCCGGGAAACGGATGAAAAGCTCCTGGAAATTCGGGTCTGTGACAACGGCTGCGGCCTGCCGCCGGAGCTGCTGGGCCCCTATCGCCCCCCGGAGCAGCCCACGGGACACCTGGGGCTATTGAACGTTGATACCATCTTGCGCAAGCACTACGGCGAGCGCTTCGGCCTCCGTCTGGAAAACCGGGAAGACGGAATTGGCGCCTGCGTTGTGGCTTGCCTGCCCATAGAGAAAGGAGAGAGCCAATGCTGAAAGTTTTGGTTGTAGAAGATGAGGAGCTGATCCGGAAGGGAATCGTACTGGCAATTGATTGGGCAAGCCTGGACTGCGTTGTAGTCGGACAGGCCGCCAACGGAGAAGAGGGCCTGGAGCAGGCGGAGAAATGCCGCCCCGGCCTGATCATCACGGACCTGAAAATGCCCAAAATGGACGGACTGGAAATGATTGCACAGCTGCGGGCCCGGGGCAATGATGCCTTCGTCATCATCCTCACCGCCTACGATAGCTTCGCCTATGCCCAGCAGGCCCTTCGGCTGGGAGCCGTGGACTTTCTATTGAAGCCCTTCCACGACGGCGATCTGGAAAATGCCGTCATGCAGCTGCAAAATAAGCTGAGCCAACGCAGAAAGCCCCCCGAAGTGCGACTGCAGGAAATCCGTTCCGGTGCAAAGACCCGCTACGTTCAGGAGGCTATGGACTATATTGGAAAGAACTGCGGCAGCAGTGAGCTGTCCGTCAGTCAGGTGGCCTATGCCCTGGGGCTCAGCGAAGGCCACCTGAGCCATCTGTTCAAAAAGGAAACCGGCTCCACCGTGGGCAGCTATCTGACCCGCTGCCGCATTCAGAAGGCCATGGGCCTGCTGCGGCAGGGCAAGCTGAAGGTCTACGAGATAGCCGAGGCCTGCGGCTACCGGGACATCACCTATTTCTCCGGCACCTTCAAAAAGCTGGTAGGGCTGACCCCAAGCGAGTATCAGAATCAGGTGAAGTAATGGCTCAATCCTCCCTCGTTCCGTCGTGGCAGGTTTCGCAGAAGCGAGCGAAGAAGGAGGGCTCCTCCCCTGCCCCATCCAGATGGGACAGGCTGCCGAACTGGGACATCCGGAAGATCGCTTTTCCCTCCCGGCGCTCTTCCGTTGTCAGCTTGGTGACGCTGCTGGTCAGGGCCACCGTATGGTGCCACAGCACCACGGGGGAGCAGTCCAGGAGCCTGGACAAAAGCACACACTCCACGCCGAAGTGACAGAAGAAAAACAAATTGTCCGTATTGGGCCGTTCCACCCGGTACAGATGCCCCTCCCGGCGATAGCCGTGGTCGGCCAGAACCGCATCAAACTGCCCCGCCACATCCCGATAGACATCCCGGATGGATGTAGACGCATATGCAGGGGCCTCGAACCACCTTTCCGGGTCGTAGTACCTGGAATCCTCCACCCAGCTTTCCGGCAGCAGGTCCCAGCCAAGCCCCGTGGGGTGGAAGGCGGCAGGGGTCTCATAGCCTGCGTCAAATTCCCGCAGCCACGGGCAGACCTGGGCCTGTGCCCCAAGCTTTTGCAGCGTCAGCGAGGCGGTATCCCGTGCCCGGCCCAGCGGAGAGGTATAATAGTACCCATTGGGGATGTTTTCCAGGCGACGGCTCAACAGCTCTGCCTCCCGCCAGCCCTTTTCCGTCAGGGTATCGCGGGCATAGTCAGGCTCGGCGTGGCGGACAATATAAACATTCATAAAGGAACTGCCCCCTTGTTTTTTCTTGATTATACCGCCGGGAAGGAGCAAAGGCAAATTATTTTTCCGTCTTTCTTGTTTCTCCGCTTCCGTTTGCCTACTATATAGGTGTAAGGTCCTTACATTCCTATCAACAAACGTTCACAAGGAGCAAGCTATGGAAGACAACGCCATTGTGGAGCTGTATTTCGCCCGCTCGGAACAGGCAATTTGGGAAACCGAGCAAAAATACGGCGCTTATCTGAATACCATTGCAGCAAACATTCTCCATCTCCCGGAGGATGCAGAGGAAACCGTCAGCGATACCTATCTCGCCGCCTGGAATGCCATTCCTCCAACCCGTCCCAGGGTGCTGCGGCATTTTCTCAGCCGCATTGTGCGAAACAAGGCCTTTCAGCGCTACAGCTATCTGACCGCAGCCAAGCGCTGCGCGGAGACCGATGTTTTGCTGTCGGAAATCGAGGACTGTCTGCCGGACGGGCGGCAGGACACCACCCGGCGCATGGAGCAGCGGGTGATTACACAGAGCATCAACGCCTTTTTGGGGAGCCTCTCCCGAGAGGAGCAGGGCATTTTCACCGCCCGCTATTTTTACGCCGTACCATTGGAGCAAATCGCCGAAACCTACGGGAATTCCCTGCGGCAAATTCAATACCGCCTGCAAAAAATGCGGACTTCCCTGCGCAAGCGTCTGGAACAGGAGGGTATTGCAGTATGACGATTCAGGAATTCAATAAGGCCATGAACGGGATCGATGACCGTTTTCTCTCTGCCTGGGAGGAGCGGCAGGAAAAAATCGCCCCCCTGCCCGAGGGCAAGGGGAAATATGAGGTCAGGCCCGGCCATCGGCGGCTGTGGGTGCTGGTATTGGCGGCCTGCCTGGTTATCGCCATGGCGCTTACGGCCTACGCGGCCAACTTCATGGGCATCCGGGAAGCGCTGACAGGAACCGTCTGGCGGGTCTCCCCAGGGGAGGCGGCCTATATCACCCCGGAGACCGCCGCCGCGGAATCGGACGCCGGTTGGAGCTGCGCCCTGACGGAAAGCCTGTATACCGGCGAAAAGATCATGCTCAGCATCACCGTCCGCGCCGGTGAAGAATACCTGCTGATCCCCGAGGATGCCACAGCCTCGGACAGCGTTGGCGTGATCGGTCTCAGCGGCAGCAAAACCCTACAGGAATACGCGAATGAGCTGGGAAAAACCTTACTTCACGTAAACGCCCACATGGAATTCGCCGACTGGGACACCAACGGCCAGGGAATGTTCACCAAGAACCGCGGCACCGACCAAATAACGATCATTCTGGAAAGCGAACACACCTTCCGGGGACCGGAAACACTGACAGGCACCTGCAAGGTTTTGGTGCGGCCCTTTGGGCAGGAGGATTCGCTGTCGGAAGAACTGCCCCTGTCCCTGACCGCCGCTCCTGAGCCGGAGGGTGACAAGCAGATCTTCCATCCCGTGGTATCGGACAGCGTTCCCGGCATGCTGTTCCAGGACGGCACTCCGTCCAAATCCCTGTCCGGCTACCGCCTGCAGCTGCCCTTTACCGTCACGGACAGGGGGCTCGTGGACGATTATCTGAAAACCTATTGTGAAGAGCTGGACCTCTGGGGACTGCTGGACAAGAGCACCGGAAACGTCTTCTATGACATTCCCACCAACGATTTCGGACAGGCCACCATCCAGATCCGGAACTCGGATTCCGAGGTTGTCGGAACCGTATGGATTGTGGAGCAGATCGGATAAGCAAGAAGGGGCTGTCTCAAAATAGCAAAATGCCCAAATAGGAAAATGTCATTGCGAACCAGCCCGCAGGCTGGTGTGGCAATCCCCCGGATTTTACTCCTATCCAGGGGATTGCCACACCAGTGACTCGGTCACTGGTTCGCAATGACATTGTTTATTTTAGCTATTTTGACCCATAGGAGCACCTAGTGAAACAACCCCTTCGTTTTTTATACTGCCCCTAAGTACTCCTCCAGGCACAGCCCGGTGTCCTTCATATCCATGGCCACCTCTACGCCCACATAGCGGAAATGCCAGGGCTCATTGGTAATGCCGGTGATGTCCTCCTTGTCGGCGGGATAGCGAAGGATGAAGCCGTACTCCCAGCAGTGGATGGCCAGCCATTCATTGGCCTCCTTGCCCACAAGGTCTGTGGAAAGGCCCAGCTCGTGCTCGCTGGTGCCGGGCAGGGCCACGGTTTTCAGAGACTCCTCGTAGGCTTCCTCATGGGTCATGCCCTTGTCCTCATATTCCTGGGTCCGCAGTTCCAGAATCTGAATCTGCTGCTTGTGGGTACGGTAGGCGCTGTTTAAGTAGCAATCGTTTCCGGCGGCCCGGCAGTCGGCCAGCATCTGCCGCAGGGGCTCTGCGGCAATGCGCTGGATGGGCCGGTCCTTTTCCACCTCCACGGTGTCCCAGGTCCAGTCATCGGGGATGGGGTTGTCCTTGTTGACCAGCACCACCTGGATGCCCTTGGGGGTAAAGTACCAGGTTCGGCCATCTATGGACTGCTTACCCACGGCGGCGCTGCCGTCTTCAAAGAGGTAATAGCGGTATTCGCCCTGTTCCAGCCAGCCGGTCTGCATGGTCCCCTCTTCCGAGAAGAAGTAGCGCTTGCCGTCCAAATCCAGCCACCCGGTCTGCATCAGGCCGGACTCGTCGTAATGGTGTCTGCCGTCCGCCTCGTCTTCCCAGCCGGTGACCATGGTGCCGTCCTCCCGGAACAGGCGGATGCCGTCCTCCATGGTTTGCTTTCCCGTGCGGGGGATACCGTCCTCGCCCAGGTAATAGGTTTCCCTGTCCAGGGTCAGCCAATCGGTGGCCAGAACGCCGTCTTCTCCGAAATAATAGCGATTTCCGTCAATTTCCTGCCAATCGGTAACCATGGCGCCGTCCTTGGCAAAATAATAGCGGGCCTCCCCGATCTCCTGCCAGCCGGAGGACATGGCCCCCGTGGTAGGGTTAAAATAATAGGTCTTTCCGTCAATGACGGTCAGGCCCAGGCGGAGAACGCCGTCGCTGCCGAAATAGCAGCGGCCCACCTCCAGGTCGCACCAGCCGGTCTGCATCCGGTACGCCTCATCGAAGTGATAAATTCGCCCCTCAATGGTCTCCCAGCCCGTGACCTTCTTTCCGTGAAAATCCTTATAGGAGTAGACCCCATCCTTCTGTACCCATCCGCTGCGGTCCACATTGCCGTCAAACCAGACCCAACCGGCAGCGCCGATCATGCCCAGCCCCGCCAAAATCAGCAGGATACACAGCACATTTCTAAGCTTTCGATTCATCCAAAGAGCCTTCCTTGTTTCTTTTTCCGCCATTTTATCACAAAAGAAGCATAAATGCAACCGTGGCAGGGCCGGAAAATGCGTCAAGGGCCGCTGCGCGGTATTCCCACGCAGCGCCCCTTGTCTTTTCGTTATTTCAGATAGCTCTTCAAATACTGGCCCGTATAGCTCTCCGGGATCTCGGCTACCGCTTCCGGCGTGCCGCAGGCAACCAGCGTGCCGCCCCCGTCGCCGCCCTCGGGGCCCAGATCGATGAGGTAATCGGCGGTCTTGATCACATCCAGGTTGTGCTCGATCACCAGCACCGTGTTGCCCGCATCTACCAGCCGGTTCAGCACCTCAATGAGCCGGTGCACATCGGCGGCATGGAGGCCTGTGGTGGGCTCATCCAGGATATAGATGGTGCGGCCCGTGGCCGTGCGGCTGAGCTCCGTTGCCAGCTTCACCCGCTGGGCCTCACCGCCGGAGAGGGTGGTACTGGCCTGGCCCAGCTTGATATAGCCCAGGCCGACCTCGCAGAGCATCTGGGCCTTCTTCCGAATCTTCGGCAGATTCTCGAAGAAATCCACAGCCTCTTCACAGGTCATATCCAACACCTGGGCAATGTTCTTGCCCTTGTAGAGGACCTCTAGGGTCTCCCGGTTGTACCGGGCTCCATGGCAGACCTCACAGGGGACGTACACGTCCGCCAGGAAATGCATCTCGATTTTCACCAGGCCGTCACCGGAGCAGGCCTCGCAGCGGCCGCCCTTGACATTGAAGCTGAACCGGCCCGGGCCATAGCCCCGCATTTTGGCATCCGCCGTGGAGGCGAACAGGTCCCGGATGTCGTTGAAGAGGCCCGTGTAGGTGGCCGGATTGGACCGGGGCGTCCGGCCAATGGGGCTCTGGTCAATGTCGATGACCTTGTCCAGGTTTTCCAGCCCCTCTACGCAGCGGCAGGCGCCGGGGCGGCAGCGGGCATGGTTCAGTTTGGACAGCAGGGTCTTATTCAAGACCTCGTTGACTAAGCTGGATTTGCCGGAGCCGGACACGCCGGTGACACAGGTGAAGGTCCCCAGGGGGATGGACACGTCGATGTCTTTCAGGTTGTTCTCCCTGGCCCCCCGCACCGTCAGAAATTGCCCGTTGCCGGGTCTGCGGGTTTGGGGCACCGGAATCTTCTTTTTGCCGGAGAGGTATTGCCCGGTCACGGACTCCGGGCAGTCCAGAATGTCCTGCAAAGTGCCCGCCGCCACGATGTTTCCACCGTGGCTGCCGGCCCCGGGGCCAACGTCTACGATATAGTCCGCTGCACGCATGGTATCCTCGTCGTGCTCCACAACGATCAGGGTATTGCCCAGATCCCGCAGATGCTTGAGCGTTGCCAGCAGCTTGTCATTGTCCCGCTGGTGCAGACCGATGGAGGGCTCGTCCAGGATGTACAGGACTCCCATGAGGGAAGAGCCGATCTGGGTGGCCAAACGGATGCGCTGGCTTTCGCCGCCGGAGAGCGTCCCCGCCCCCCGGGAAAGGGTCAGATAGCTCAGGCCCACGTCCGTCAGGAACCGCAGCCGGGAGGTGATCTCCCGGATGATTTGCTGGGCCACCACAGCCATATTGCCCTCCAGCTTCAGATTCTCCATAAATTGCAGCTCCTGCACCACACTCATGCGGCAGAACTGCATGATGTTCAGTCCGCCTACGGTGACCGCCAGCGCCAGCTCGTTCAGGCGGTCCCCATGGCACTTGGGGCAGGGGGACGTAGCCATGCACTCCTCCAGCTCCTTCCGGGCTGCATCGGACTGGGTCTCCCGGTAGCGGCGGGAGATGTTGTTCAGGATGCCCTCAAAGGGCTGCTCCAGAACGCCCATGCCGTTGCCCCGGTTGTAGGTCATGCGCAGCTTCTCCGTGCCGGTGCCGTAGAGGATGACCTGCATGGCCTCCTTGGAAAGGGTATTCACAGGGTCCGTCAGGGAGAAATGATACTTCTGGGACAGGGCCTCGAAATACATCCGGAAAATGGAGTCCGTCCGGGCACTCTGCCAGCCGGAGGCCTGAATGGCCCCGTCAAAAATGGACTTGGTCCGGTCCGGAATCACCATGTCCTCATCCGCAATGAGCTGGAAGCCCAGGCCGGTGCAGCTGGGGCAGGCACCGTTGGGGTTATTGAAGGAGAACATTCTGGGCTCCAGCTCCGTCAGGCTGATGCCGCAGTCCTCGCAGGCATAGTTCTGGGAGAAGCTCAGCTCCCGGTCCTCCTTGGGCAGCTGGACGGTCACCAGGCCGCCGGAATGGGTGCAGGCGGTCTCAATGGAGTCCGTCAGCCGGCGGCGCAGGCCGTCCTTCAATACCAGCCGGTCCACCACCAGCTCTATGGTGTGCTTCTTGTTCTTTTCCAGCTTGATTTCTTCCGTCAGGTCGTAGAGAATGCCGTCTACCCTTACCCGGGCGAAGCCCTGCTTCCGGGCATCCTCCAGGACCTTCACGTGTTCACCCTTTTTCCCGCGGATCACCGGAGAGAGCACCACGAACCGGGTCCCCTCTCCCAGGGCCTCCACCCGGTCTACGATCTGGTCGATGGTCTGGCGGCGGATCTCCTTGCCGCACTTGGGGCAGTGGGGGATGCCCACCCGGGCCCAGAGAAGCCGGAGATAGTCATAGATCTCCGTAACCGTGCCAACGGTGGAGCGGGGGCTCTTGGAGGTGGTCTTCTGGTCAATGGAAATGGCCGGGGACAGGCCGTCGATGGAATCCACATCCGGCTTATCCATCTGCCCCAAAAACTGCCGGGCATAGGAGCTCAGGCTCTCCACATACCGCCGCTGGCCTTCGGCATAGATGGTATCAAAGGCCAGACTGGACTTTCCCGAACCGCTGAGGCCGGTAAAGACCACCATTTTGTCTCTCGGGATCTCCAAATCCACATTTTTCAAATTATTTTCCCGGGCACCCCGGACAATGATCTTATCGTTCATAGACTGCCTCGCTTTTGTTGTATCTGCAAACCGGCCTTCCGCCGGATTTTTTGTCGCTTGGCTATTATACCACATTCTTTTTTATTTCACAACATGTTTTTCAAACGAAAATTCGCATTCATTCCGAAAAAAATCGGCCCATGCAGCTTCATGGGTCGATTTTCACTCCGGCAGGCGTTTGGCAGAAAGTCGATTTCACTGCTGCCCCGGGGTTCTTCCCTTTGGAGCGAGTTCTCCGTCGGGCGATTGCGCCTCCGGGTCTGGCTGCTCCAGAGCGGCGAAGATCTTGTCGGTCACCGTCAGATCATACAGTGCAATCAGGGCAAACCCACAGATGGGCCACAGAAAGCTCAGCAGCACAAAGACCTGGGGCAGAACCACCAGGACCAAGGCCGGAAGCAGATTCATGGCCGTCACCAGCAGCATCTTCGGCAGATGGGCAATGCTCAACAGCACCGCATTCACCACCGTATCCCGGACGGTCCCGGGATAGCGGACCAGCAGTGGGAAAATAAGCCCTGCCACCAGCACAAGGGCCAGAATGCAGAAGCAAATGAGCACGATCACCGCCATACGGCCCGGGAAATCCATATAGGCCACGAGCCGGTAGTCCAGGGCCAGCACAGCCCCGGCAAAGGCCATCAGCAGCCACAGCACCGTGGCCTTGCCGAAATACCGGCGGAAGGCCCCAAAAAAGGCCTTTGCCCCGCAGTCCTCCTCCCGGCGCAGAGCCGTCAGAGCGGTGAGCATGGCGCAGGTAGAGGCCCCCAGGGTGACCAGGGGCACAGAGCACAGGAGCCACAGAAAATTGATTTTGAACAGTGCGACAAATTTCCCGCACAGCTGCATGAATTTGGAATCAGGAGTCAGCTTCATGGAATACCGCCTTTATTTTTGTGTTTTCTCACCCTTGACAATGTGCGTTCTGGACAACTGGTCCACAGACTGGTCGTAGTCGGCATTGGCCAGGGCTGTGAGCAGGATGTCTACCACGTTCAGCTGAGACATCCGGGAAGACATGGCACCGCTGCGGAACAGGGATTCGTTGGCAGCGGTATAGAGCTTGTAATCCGCCAGATCCGACACCGGCGACTGGATACAGCGGGTAATGGCGATCATGGGCGTGCCCCGGTGCTTCAGGTTCTTCATGCACTCGATGACCTCTGCCGTAGCGCCGGAATAGGAGAACACCAGGGCAGCATCCTGGGCTGTGGCATTGAAGGACTGCACCAGCTGGGAATGCCAGTCCTCATTGATGATGCACAGCTTATTCAGCCGCAGAAATTTCAGATAGGCATCCTTGGCCGCACACAGGGATGCGCCCATGCCGAACAGATAGATTACCCGGGATCGCCGGATGACCTCCACGCTGCTGCGCAGCACCTCCACATCCATCAGCTCCCGGGTTTCCTCCAGGGAGAGAATGTTGGCATCCGTGATCTTATCGATGATCTGCTCCAGGGAATCGGAATGCTGGATCTCCTGCTTCCTGCCCCGAAGATCCTGCTCCCGGCGGGCCAGCTCATAGGTCACATCCCGCCGAAATTCCTTATATCCGGAATAGCCCGTGTGGGCGCACATCCGCACGATGGTAGAGGGAGAGGAGAAGGTCTTCTGGGCCAGCTCGTGAACGCTCAGGTCCACCACCAGCCGGGGCTCCGCCAAGATCCGTTCCGCCACGCCCCGCTCCGTGCTGGAAAACTGTGCCGAACGTTCCCGCAGCCGGATCAAAGCACTGCTCATACTTTTTCCGCCTTTCCTGAAATATTTTGCCAGTCTTTGCGTTTTTCCAAACTGTGTGTACCATTGTAGCGGTTTTCTTTCCGAATAGCCATGCATTTTGTGACCAAATATTTCATTCGCTTTTTATGCATTGTGTATATTTTCAATTGCGAATTTTGTTATAGTTTCACTAATTCATCTAATTTTTACCGTTTTAATCCATCGGAAGAAACAAAATTTCATTTATCAGTAAAAACATTGACATAAAATATTGTGTTCGCTATAATGTTGTCACAGCGAAACGACGTTTCCAAATCGTGGAAAGGCCGCATCGCAAATTGAATACCAGGAGGACAACAGAAATGAAGAAGATCGTTACCATGCTGCTGGTCTGCGTAATGGTTCTGGGCCTGTTTGCCGGCTGCGGCAACGGAAACACCCAGCAGACCACCGCCCCCGCTGCAACCACCGCCGCCGCTTCCGGCGAGACGGAAGCACAGGAAACCGAAGCCACCCCCGATACCATCGTGATCATGGCACCCCCTGTCACCGGCAATTATCTGGAAAACCTGAAGACCTGGGCCGCTGATTTCCAGGAGCTGTACCCCAACCTGACCGTACAGGTCATTGAGACCTCCTGGGGCGACCACAACGACAAGCTCTCCACCATGGCACAGGCCGGTGAGGCTCCCGACATCGCGGAGATCTCCTCCAACGCTCTGGGCACCTTCGTGGAAATGGGCGTTGCCATCGACATTGCTCAGTACATGTCCGCCGACCGTCTGGCCGACTACGACGAGAACGCTCTGAAGTACCTGTCCCTGGAGGGCACCACCTACGGCCTGCCCCTGTACCTGACCATTCAGTCCATCGGTGCCAACAAGACCATGATGGAAGAGCTGGGCATTGACGTTGCCAAGATTCAGAAGGAAGGCTGGACCTACGAGGAGTTCCTGGATGTCATCAAGCAGGGCACCAAGGACGGCTGCTACGGCTTCGTCTTCGCAAACTCCGGCGTCACCGCCTCCGATATGCTCTATATCTTCGGCGCAGGCGCAGGTTTGAGCAACACCTTCACCCCCGATCTGAAGTACGCCATGACCTCCGAGAACATGCTCACCATGCTCACCGCCGTTGAGGAAATGACCAAGTCCGGTTATATGCCCAACTACGGCGTGGAAGCCGGCCAGCGTATGGTCATGTGCCAGACCGGCAACGCCATGATCTTCGGCAAGGCTATGCCTCTGTTCGAGAACAACTTCAAGAAGAACAACGCCGCCCTGGAAGCCAACGACGGCACCGCCGTTGAGAACTCCCTGACCATGGACTACGCCTTCCTGCCCGTTCCCACCATGGACGGCTGTGCAGAGTCCTGCTACGGCACCGTGGACGGCCTGATTGCCATGCGGAACAAGAACACCACCGATGAGCACCTGAAGAACGTCCTGCTGTTCATGGACTACATCTGCTCCGGCGAGCGCATCGCCACCTGCATGAACGAGCTGTACCTGGATCCCGTTTGCCAGTCCGGCCGTGACGCTCTGGTCCTGGAAGAGGGCCGTGACGCCGACAACCTGGCCACCGCTGCCCGCTGCATCGCCATGGTCCAGGCTCCTCCCGAGGGCGTTACCACCGAGATGACCGCCACCGCCAAGAAGCTGATGGACGAGCAGATCGTTCCCAAGTTCCAGCTGCTGCTGTCTGGTGAGACCACTGCTCAGGAAGTTTACGACCACATCTGTGAGGCTGCTTACGCCGCCTTCGGTGAAGAGAACTGCGTTTCCGGCAAGCTCGGCTAATTGATTTGAAGCCCACCCCACCTTGGTGGGGTGGGTATTTTTAACCCTGGGAGGTAGGTCTATGAACAGCACAAAACAGAAGCGGCAAAAGACCGGCCGCAGACTGAGATTCACCAATGACGATCTGTGGGGCTACATTTTTATCGCCGCCGCTATGATCATTTTCTGCGTTTTCACGCTCTATCCTGTATTCAGCGCCATCTATACCAGCTTTTTCAACTACAAGCCCTTCGGCTCCGAATTTGTGGGGCTGAAAAATTACGTCGATACTTTGAAGTATTCCAAGTTCAATCTGTTCTACAAGGCTGCCGGGAATACTCTTATCTATACCGTCATCGTGGTCCCCCTGTCGCTGCTGCTGTCCTTTGCCATTGCGGTCATGATTATGCCTTTCAAAAAGAAAACCCAGTCCGTTTTCAAGGCCATGTACTATCTGCCGGGCATTGCCTCCGGCGTGGCGCTGTCCGTTGTGTGGCTGTGGCTGTATGATTCCTCTCCGGACGGCATCTTCAACCGAATTCTGGGTGTCTTCGGCATTCCGGCTCAGAACTGGCTGTCCTCTACCAAGACCTCGATGCTCTCCCTGATCATCATGGCCCTGCTCTCCAGCCACGGCGTTCGGATCATCACCTACATTGCTGCGCTGCTGGGCATTGACAACAGCTATTTTGAGGCCGCCGAGCTGGACGGTGCCACCTTCTTCCAGAAGGTCCGCTACATTGTGTGGCCCCTGGTAAAGCCCACCACATTGTTCCTGCTGGTTACCGGTGTTATCGGCTCCTTCCAGGTGTTTATGAACGCCTATATGATGACCGGCGGCGGCCCGGACAACTCCACCACCATGATCGGCCTTTTGATCTACAACAACGCATTCGTCTACGGCAAGTACGGTCTTGCCTGTGCCCAGGCCATTCTTCTGGCAATTGCCATTGCCATCATGTCCCTGTTCCAGTTCCGGCTCATGGGCGTGGATGTCGAATACTAAGGAGGCGGTACAATGGCGACAACCGGCTTGTATTCCCAGCACCTGCACAACCGCAAGGTGCTCTACCTGCGCAATACCATCATTGCCATCATTCTGATCGTCCTGGCAGTGGCGACGCTGTTTCCCATCTGCTATATGTTCCTGTCGGCCTTCGGCCCCAACGTGGCCACCGCAGGCAATATGCGCACCATTCTCCCCTCCCGGCTGACCCTGGAATCCTTTAATGCCTTCTTCCACTTCAGCGATTACTCCCTGCGGTGGATTCTCAACAGCCTTGTGGTGGCCACCGGCGTGGTCATTGGCAACGTAATCTTTGCCTCCATGGCAGGCTATGCCTTTGCCAAGATCCGCTTCAAGGGCAGCTCCTTCCTGTTTGGCCTGATTCTGGTGGCCATGATGATCCCCTATCAGGTGACCCAGGTCCCCCTGTACATCCTGATGGTGCAGAAGTTCTCCATGACCAATACCTATGCAGCCATAATTCTGCCGGGACTGTGCACCGCCTACAACATCTTCCTGTGCAAGCAGTTCTTCTCCGGCCTGCCCACACCGCTGATCGAAAGCGCAAAAATCGCGGGCTGCAACCAGTTCCAGATCTTCATCAAGATCATCCTGCCCCTGTCCAAAACCGTTCTGGCCGTCATGGCTATCAACACCTTTATGTCCAGCTGGAATGACTTCTTCTGGCCCTTCCTGGTGACCAACGACCCGGCCATGTATACCATCCAGGTCGGTCTGAAGCAGTTCAAATTTGCAAACGAAACCCTTTTTGCCCCCATGATGGCCGGTGCCACCATTTCCGCTCTGCCTATGTTCGTTATGTTCTTTGCTTTGCAGAAGTATTTCATGGAGGGCGTCACCATCGGTGCCGTTAAGGGCTGATTTTTCCAAGCAGCCCCCACAAAAATGTGGGGGCTGTATCTATGAGGAGCGAGAAAATGATTCGCAATTACACACAAAACGACGAGGCCGCCCTGCTGGACCTGTGGAACACCGCCGGGACCGCCATGGGCTTTGCCCCCCTGTCGCAGGACGCCTTCCGTACCCTGCTCACCGGTCATCCCAACTTTTCCCCGGAGTATACCTTTGTTCTGGAGGAACAGGGCAAGATTCTGGGCTTTACCAACGGCTGCACGGGGGACGGCATTCCCAAAGGAGATGTCCGTGGCTATGTCAGCTGCGTAATTCTGGCCCCAGCGGCCGATACGCCCGAAAATACCGGTCTGCTGCTCACGGCCCTGGAGGATGCCTTCCGGAAGGCCGGGCGGCAGTACAGCGCCGTGACCTTTTTCAATCCCATCCGCCTGCCCTGGATTATCCCCGGCACCCCGGGCCATCAGCACAACAACGCCCCGGGCATTGCCCTGGACCTGCCCCTGCACGACCGGATGCTCGCCCTGGGCTATCAAGAAAGCACCCGGGAATGCGCCATGTACTTAAACCTCTCCGATTTTGAAATGCCTGCATGGGTGGCGGAGAAAGCCGAAAAAATGGCCTCTTCCGGCTATACCGTAGCAAGGTACGACCCGGAGAAGCACGTCGGCCTGGAGGAAATGGTGGCTGCCCTGAATAACGCCATGTGGTCTGCAGAGATTCCCGCCGCCGGGAAAAGCGGCATGGAGCTGCTGGTCGGTCTGGAGGGGAACCGCTGCGCCGGCTTCACCGGCCCCATCTACCCGGAGGCCACCGGCCGGGGATATTTCGCCGGGCTGGGCGTTGCCCCACAGTTTGAAGGCCACGGCTTGGGAACGCTGCTGTTTTACCGGCTTTTGCAGCGGGAAAAGGAAGTCGGTTCCCAATATATGTCCCTGTTCACCGGGGAAGACAATCACGCCCGTTTTATCTATCTCGGCGCAGGGTTCCGCATCGTTCGGACCTTTGGCGTCATGCTGAAGGAGCTGTAAAGAAATGAAAACACACACCGTACTTGCCATTGGCGCCCATGTGGGCGATGCAGAGCTCACCGCCGGTGCCCTGCTCGCCACCTGCGCCGTACACGGCGGCAAAGCCGTCACTCTGGCCCTGACCGCCGGAGAAAAAGGAGCCCCAATTGGCGCAGACATTGCCGCCTACCGTGCCGACAAGATCGCCCAGGCCGAAGCCTTTGCCAGGGACTTAGGGGGCGAGGCCTATGTGCTGCAATATGAAGACGGCCTGGTGCCGGACAACGATGAGATCCGCTTCGCCGTGTGCGACATCATCCGGAAGGTGAAGCCCGACATCATCGTGACCCACCATGCCCAGAGCATGCACAAGGACCACGCGGCCTGCCACCGCATCGTTGTAGATGCCTGGTTCTATGCCGCCATTGAGGGCTTCCGTCGGGAGCTGCCGCGGCACTTTGCCCAAAAGCTCTATTTCGCCGAAAACTGGGAGGATGCCCCGGGATTTGAGCCCTATGTCTACCTGGACGTGTCCGACGGCTACGCCCTCTGGGAAAAGGCCATCGACCACCACTGGTTCGCAATCCATTCCACCAGCTTTCCCTATAAGGAATACTATTCCCATCTGAAACGTCTGCGGGGCATTCAGGGCCGGAAGGGCTACTGCGAATGCTTCATGATCCCCGCAGAGCAGCACCGTCTGGTGCAGACAACGGAGGATATCTGATATGGTAGAATTACAGAAGATCGCCACGGAGCAGCGCAACCCCAACACCATGAACATCGACACCCTGTCCACACTGGATATGGTGAAGCTCATCAACCGGGAGGACCACCGGGTGGCCGAGGCCGTTGCCCTGGTGACCGACAAAATTGCCGAGGCTGTGGACGTGATTGCCGCCCGCCTGAGCACAGGGGGCCGCCTGATCTACTGCGGGGCCGGCACCTCCGGCAGACTTGGCATTCTGGACGCGGTGGAGTGCCCCCCTACCTACTCCACAGACCCGGAAACCGTCCAGGCTCTGATGGCCGGGGGCTACGGTGCCATCTTTAAGGCCGTAGAGGGTGCCGAGGACAGCAAGGAGCTGGGGAAAACCGACATGCAGGGCATTGGATTCTCCGGCAAGGATGTGCTGGTGGGCATTGCCGCCAGCGGCCGCACCCCCTATGTGCTGGGCTGCATGGAGTATGCAAAGGAGCTGGGGGCCCCCACCGTTGCCGTCACCTGCTGCCCCGGCAGCATTCTGGACAGCTTCGCCGACATCGGCATCGCCCCTGCCCCCGGCCCGGAGGTGGTCACCGGCTCCACCCGCATGAAGTCCGGCACAGCCCAGAAGATGGTGCTCAATATGCTCTCCACCGGGGCCATGATCAAGCTGGGCAAGGTCTATGGGAACCTGATGGTGGATGTGAAGCCCTCCAATGAAAAGCTGGTCCGCCGGTGCGTCACCATCGTATGCAGCGCCACGGACTGCACGGAGGAAGAGGCCGTCGATGCTCTGGAGCAGTGCGGCTACCATCCGAAAACCGCCATCGTCATGATTCTGCGCAGTGTGGATGCCGAAACGGCAGACCGCCTGCTGGAAGCAGCAGGCGGCCGTATCGCAAAGGTATTGGCAGGATAAGATCACAGGTTGATCCGGCCCATGACCACGCCATGGCTGGCACCGGTGGCAGAGGGGGCGTTGTTGCAGACGCCGAAGAGCGCTTCGTTTGCCAGCAGGGCAAAGGCCACTGCCTCCTTGGCGTCACTGTCGTAGCCCAGGTCCTCCTGAATCTGGACCCGGCACTCCGGCAGCGCTTCCTGCAAAAAGCGCAGCAGGGTAGGATTCCGGCTCCCGCCGCCGCCCACAACCAGCCGGGCCGGCATCCGGGGGGCGAATCGCCGCAGCTCTACGGCAATGGATTCCGCCGTGAACCGGGTGGCCGTGGTCAGAACATCCGTTAAGGGATAGTCGCCAGAGGCCAGAAGCGCATCCACATAGGCCTTGCCGTAGTATTCCCGGCCGGTGGTCTTGGGGGGCTTCTTTGTAAGATAGGGGTCTTCCAGCATATGGGCCAGCAGTTCCGGGATCACATGGCCAGAGGCTGCCAGCTTCCCGCCATCGTCATAGCCTAGGCCACCGTCCGTGATTCTGGAAACCAGGGCATCCATGACCATATTGCCCGGCCCCGTATCAAAGGCGGTGACTTCTTCCAGGGTACACCCGGCGGGAAGCAGCGTCACGTTGCCAATGCCGCCGATGTTCTGCAGGGCCACATCCTCGGTCTCGCTGCGGTAAAGCAGGAATTCCGTATAGGGCACCAGGGGCGCACCCAGGCCCCCTGCCGCCATATCCCGGATGCGAAAATCGCTGACCACCGGGCAGCCGAATTCCTCGGCCAGATAGGATGGGTCGCCGATCTGCAGGGTGCCCCGGACGGTGCCGCCTAAGTAGGGCGTCTGCTCCGGAATGTGCCAGACGGTCTGGCCGTGGCAGCCGATCAGGTCAATTCTTTCGGTTCCGGTCTTTTTCAGCAGTTCCCGGACCGCCTGGGCATAGAGCTTGCCCAGGTGGGTGCCCAGCAGGCAGATTTCCCGACTTCCGCCGAAATCACCGCCGCAAACCGCCAGGATTTCCTGGCGGGTGGCATCATCAAAGGGCTGAAAATAAAAGCCCAGCTGCTCTACCCGGCTATCCAGGCCGGAGCCTGTAATGCGGGTCAGGGCGGCGTCCACACCGTCGGCAGAGGTGCCGCTCATAAGGCCCACCACCAGCCGGGAAGGCTTTTCCCAAAGGGATACAAAAGGATGCTGCATTTCGTTTCCTCCTTCAAAAGGAAATGGAAGATTTTGACTTTAGTTTATCCGGCAGGAAGCCGATTGTCAAGGAGGCAAAAAATATGGTTTTATTCGGAGCTGACCGCGTTGCGGAATTTGAAAATCTGTTCACCGGGCGGGTGGCCCTGCTCACCGGCCCCTCCGGCCGCACCAGCGGAAACGTGCCCACAATAGACGTGCTGAAGCAGTGCTGCAATTTGCAGCTTCTGCTGGCCCCGGAGCACGGTGTCCGGGGGGACAAGGCCGCCGGGGCCCTGTTTGCCGATGAAATCGACGAGAGCAGCGGCCTGCCCGTCCGCAGCCTTTACACCAAGGATTCCAAGCGGCTGTCCCGGGAGACCCTGGCCCTTTTTGACACCCTGGTCTACGACATTGCAGACGTGGGCTGCCGGTACTACACCTTTCTGACCACCCTGCGCTACTGCATCGAGGACTGTGCCGCCGCCGGGAAGCGCCTGGTGGTACTGGACCGGCCCAATCCCCTGGGCGATCGGGTGGAGGGCGGCATTGTGCGGCCGGAGGTCATCAGCTTTGTGGGCGGCTACGAGATGCCCGTCTGCTACGGACTGACCTGCGGCGAGCTGGCGGAGATGATGAACCAGGAGCTGCACTGCAACTGCGACCTGCATATTGTCCCCTGCGCCGGGCTCACCAGGTCCATGACCTTCCGGGACTGGGGCCACTGCTGGGTCATGCCAAGCATGGGCATTCCCCGGTTTGAGACCGCCCTGCTCTACCCCGGCACCTGTCTGATCGAGGGCACAAACTGCTCCGAGGGCCGGGGCACCGGAGACCCCTTCGGCATCATCGGCGCGCCCTTCATCCAGGCGGAGGCCTTCTGCAAAGCCTTCAACGCCCTGGGCTGCCCGGGCCTGGAGGCAACCCCCGTCTATTTCACCCCCACCGCCTCCAAGCACCAGGGCGTGCTCTGCGGCGGCATTCAGCTGCACATCCTGAACGAGACGGTTCTGGAGCCCGTAGCCATGGGCGTTCGTCTGCTGGACCTGCTGCGGAGGATGTATCCCAAAGATTTCGCGTTCCTGCCCCCTGTGCGGGAGGACGGAAAAATTTTCCTGTCCCTGCTCGCCGGGCACCGGGATTTTGAAAAGCCGGACTGGGACGCAGATGCCCTGCTTGCCCGCTACGCCGAGGAGAGTGCCCGGTTCCGGCCGCGCAAAGCAGCTTATGAACGCTACCCAAAGGAGTGAACACCAATGACACTGACACAAATGCTGGGGCAAAAGCTGGTATTCGGCTTTCACGGGACCAGCCTGTCCCCTGAATTCAAGGCCCTGATTCGAAAATACAAAATCGGCAACGTCATTCTCTTCCTGCGCAATGTGGAATCCGCCGACCAGCTGCGGCGGCTGTGTGATGAGATCCGAGCACTGATCCTGGAGGAGACCGGCTATCCCCCCTTCATCATCATCGACCAGGAGGGCGGCATGGTCAGCCGTCTGCCAAAGGACGCAGTCAATGTGCCCGGGGCCATGGCCCTGGCCGCAACGGGCAATCCGGAAAATGCCCGTCTGGCTTCCGAGATCACCGTCCGGCAGCTCAAAGGATTGGGAGCCAACTTTAATATGGCCCCGGTGCTGGACGTGAACTCCAATGCCAATAACCCGGTCATCGGCGTGCGCAGCTTTGGGGATGACCCGGAGGCTGTGGCCGCCTTTGGCTGCGCCTCTCTAGTGCCCTACCGGGGCAGCGGCGTTCTGTGCTGCGCCAAGCATTTTCCGGGCCACGGAGACACGGCAGTGGACAGCCACCTGGGGCTTCCCCGCGTGGACAAGACCGAGCAGGAGCTGGAAGCGCTGGAGCTGATCCCCTTCCGCCGGGCCATTGCCCAGGGCGTTCCAGCCATTATGATGAGCCACGTGCTCTTCCCTGCCCTGGAGCCCGATGGGCTGCCCTGCACCATGTCCCGGCGAATGGTCACAGGCCTTCTCCGGGAAAAGCTGGGATTTCAGGGACTGATTCTGACGGACTGCATGGAAATGCTGGCCATTCAGAACCATTTCGGCACAGCCAATGGCGTCGTCGCCTCCATTCAGGCCGGTGTGGACCTGGCAGAGCTTTCCGCGACCTTTGACTTGGAGCAGGCCTCCGCCCAGGCCCTTCTGGAGGCCTGCGAAGCGGGCAAGCTGAATCTGGATGAAATCCAGGAATCCGTAGCGCGCATTCTGCGCTATAAGCAGCAGCTCTTCCCGGAAACAGAGCCCGGTCTCTGTGATCTTCCCGAAGACCGGGCGGTGGCAGAGACCCTGGCCCGGGATGCCGTGACCGAAATCCGGGGCAGACGCTTCCCGGTCAATGAAAAGACCTTCTTCTGCGGCTGCGCCGACTATCGGGCCTCCGGTGTTGGCAACGAGACCGGCGCAGCGGCAACCTTCCCAGGCTATCTGGGCCGACACTTCGGTGGAAAGCACCTTGTCACGCCCAAAGACCCCACGGAAGCGGACATTCAGGGCGCTCTGGCCGCAGCCCAGGACTGCGATACCGTTGTCCTGGGTACCTGCAATGCTCACCTGTTCCGGGGACAGCTGGCTCTGGCCAATGCTCTGGCAGCCCTGGGAAAGCCCATGGCCGTGGCTGCCATGCGGAATCCCTACGATCTGACCGCACTTCCGGAGGGTCTCTGGCTTCTGGCTGCCTATGACTACAGCGAACCCGCTCTGGCTGCCCTGGCCCAGGTCCTTGGCGGCAGTGAGGCCAAGGGGCGCTGCCCCGTAAGGCTGTGAGGTGCTGAAAATGATTATTGCAGGAATCGACGGCGGCGGTACCCATACCCGCCTGGAGCTTCGCGCCACCGACAACCGTCTTCTGGAACGGCTGGAATTCGGCCCCTTCAATCTGAACGCCATTGGCGAAGCGGCCTTTCGGGGCCGTATGCAGGAGGTCTTCGCCGCCTGCGGAGACATGGCGGACTGTGAAAAGCTCTGCGTAGGCGGGGCGGGGATCTCCAACCCGGATGTGGGCCGCATTCTCTCCGAGGAGCTGGAGCGGGCAGGCTTTTCCGGGAAATGGAAGCTCTGCGGAGACCAGGAGATCGCCCTGCGGGGGGCCATGGACGGCCCCGGCCTTGCGGTGATTGCGGGCACGGGCTCCATCTGCTTTGGGAAAAACGCCGCCGGGGCCACCGCCCGCAGCGGCGGCTATGGCCACCTGATCGACGACGGCGGCAGCGGCTACGCTCTGGGCCGGGACGTACTCTCCGCTGCCGTCCGGGCTTTGGACGGTCGAAGCACGGACACGCGCCTTTTAAACGCCGTCTGCGCCAAGCTTGGAGCTTGCGAAGGAAGCGCCATCGTGTCCTTTGTCTACAATGAGAGCACGGATAAGGCCGCCATTGCCCGCTTTGCCTCCATTGCTCTGGAGCTGGCAGAGGGCGGAAACGCCACGGCCTTGGAAATTCTGAACCGGGGTGCCGAAGAACTCCGGCAGCTGGTATGGGCCGTGCAGCGCCGTTTGGCGCTGGAAAACTGCCCCATAGCCCTGCTGGGTGGACTGCTCAGCCAGGACAACCTCTACCGCCGCCGGGTAGAAGCAACACTCTCCCCCCTGGGGCCGGTGATCTATCCCGCCCACGACGCCCTGTGGGGAGCGGCCCAGATGGCCTGGGAACTATAAGAAAAAGGGGCTGTTAGAAAAGTATGTCGCTGCGAACCAGTGACCGATGTCACTGGTGTGGCAGCCCCCCGGTTGAATGGAAACAGCTTAGGTTTATTACCAAGATATTCGAAAATCCGGGGGATTGCCACACCAGTCTGCGGACTGGTTCGCAATGACAGATTGTTTCTAACCGTCTCGTCGGTGTGCTTTACTTGGAAAGGTACGCGGCCTGGCCGTCGTGGAAGGTTGCCATGCACTTTCCGTGGACGTTCCAGCCTGCAAAGGGCGTGGCCTTGCCCTGGGACAGAAAGTCCGCCGGGTCTATTGCGTACTGGGCATCCAGGTCCCATACGGAAAAGTCATTGCCCATAGGGATCGCAAAGCGCTTTCTGGGATTCCATACCAGCTTGTTTACCAGCGCTTCCGGGGTGAGAAGGCCTGTGTGGACCAGGTAGGTGTAGAGAATGGGGAAGGCCGTCTCCAGGCCTACCACGCCGAAGGCGCTCTTTTCCAGCCCCTTTGCCTTTTCCTCGGCGCTGTGGGGGGCGTGGTCCGTGGCGATCATATCAATGGTGCCGTCGAGCAGTCCTTCCAGCAGGGCCTCCCGGTCCTCCGGGGAGCGCAGAGGGGGGTTCATCTTGAAGCGCCCGTCCTCCTGCAAAAGGCCGTCGTCCATTACAAGGTAGTGGGGGCCGGTCTCACAGGTCACGTCCACGCCGCTTTTCTTGGCCTGCCGGATGAGGTCCACACTCTGCCTGGTGGAGATGTGGCACACATGGTAGCCGCAGCCGGTTTTTGCCGCCAGCTCCAGGTCCCGGGCGATGGGGCCCCACTCGCTTTCGGAGCAGATGCCCCTGTGGCCGTGGGCCTTGGCGTAAGCGCCGTCGTGGATGTAGCCACCGCGCAGGAGTGCGTTGTCCTCGCAGTGGGCAACGATGAGCTTGCCCAGGTCCTTGGCACGTTTCATGGCCTCCTCCATCATCTCCGGGCTCTGCACCCCCCGGCCGTCGTCGGAAAAGGCGATGACCTGCGGGGCCAGGGCCTCCATGTCGGAGAGCACCAAACCCTGCTCGCCCTTTGTAATGGCGGCGTAGGGGTAGACCGCGATGACGGCGGATTTCCGGATGGCCTCCAGCTGGGGCTCCAGATTTTCCGGGCTGTCCGGCACCGGGTTCAGGTTCGGCATGGTGCACACGGCGGTGTAGCCTCCCCGGGCCGCTGCCCGGGAGCCGGAGAAAATCGTCTCCTTATAAGAAAATCCCGGCTCTCTGAAATGCACATGCACATCACAAAAGCCGGGAAAAACGGAATATTGGGACGAATTGAGAAAAGAAAAATCCTCTTTCTTGAAAACAGCGGAAACGCCGTCCAAAAAAGAGGAAGGGAAAGAGCCATATGCGGTTGCCTTCAGCCGAGATTCCATGGTCAGTCTCCTTTCACCCAAAAAAATATCCTGCCATACGGCAAGACAGCATTCACGGTTCGTCGCCGTTTTTCAATTTATTCTAGCATAGGGAGCGGCTTTTGTCAACCGGAAAATTGATTTTGTGAAAAAAAGGATTTTTTTAAACAACGGGGCTTGCAAGCGGCTCCGTTTTGCGGTAACATATACCCGTAGATTTTTATCAATAGAAAGGACGTGTCCTACAAATATGATCAAAGTTGACATTTCCAACGTCTGGGGCCAGATTGCTCTGCCCGATCTTCTGTCCATGGAGAAAGAGGTCGCCCAGGCCCACGCCACCCTGGTGGACGGCACCGGCGCCGGCAATGATTTCCTGGGCTGGCAGAATCTGCCTACCCGGGAGCCCACCGAGGAGATCCTGCGCATCCAGAGCGCTGCCCGGAAGATTCGCAATGACTCCGATGTGTTCGTGGTCATCGGCATCGGCGGCAGCTACCTTGGCCCCCGGGCAGCCATTGAGCTGCTGCAAGGCCCCAACCACAACATGGGCAAGGGCAAGGGCGATCCCCAGATCTATTTCGCCGGCAATGGCCTGAGCACCCGGCACTGGAATGAGCTGAGCCGCCTGCTGGAGGGCAAGGATTTCTCCATTGCCATTATCTCCAAGTCCGGCACCACCACCGAGCCCGCCATTGCCACCCGTGCGCTGCGGGCCAAGCTGGAGGAGAAGTACGGTGTGGAGGGGGCCAAGAGCCGCATCTATGCCATCACCGACCCCTGCAAGGGCGCACTGCGCCAGATGGCCAACGAAGAGGGCTGGGAGACCTTCGTGATCCCCGCCAACGTTGGCGGCCGGTTCTCCGTGCTGACCCCCGTGGGCCTGCTGCCCCTGGCCGTGGCCGGTGTGGACATCATGGAGCTGATGAACGGCGCTATGGACGCCAAGGAAAGCTACGACCTGCGCTCCTTCGATAACCCCGTGTGGCTCTATGCCGCCGTGCGGAACCTGCTGTACCGCAACGGCAAGTCCATGGAGATATTCGAAAGCTTTGAGCCGGGCTTCAAGATGTTCGGCGGCTGGTGGCAGCAGCTCTTCGGCGAATCCGAGGGCAAGGACGGCAAGGGCATCTTCCCCGTGACCGCCGAGTTCACCGCCGACCTGCACTCCCTGGGCCAGATGATCCAGCAGGGCCAGCGGAACATCTTCGAGACCATGGTCCGCTTCGACGCCCCTGCGGAGAAGATGGTCATCGGCGGCGACGAAAAGAACCTGGACGGCCTGAACTACCTGGAGGGCCGCACCCTGGACTTTGTGGACGAGAAGGCCTTCCTGGGCACCCTGGCTGCCCATGTGGACGGCGGCGTGCCCGTCATTACCATGGACTGCGGCGAGCTGAACGACCGGAAGGTGGGCGAGATGTTCTACTTCCTGGAGCTGTGCTGCGGTGTTTCCGCCTACATCCTGGATGTGAACCCCTTCAACCAGCCCGGCGTGGAATTCTACAAGCGCAATATGTTCAAGCTCCTGGGCAAGCCCGGCTACGAGAGCAAGTAAAAAGCATTTGGCATTTTGTAAAATTCCCTATTGCAAAAAAGCGAGTTTGCTGGTAGAATGATACCAAGCCAGATTTATTTTGGTATAGCAAAGGAGGAAATTCCGATGATTCATGTAATTATGGGCCTGAAGGGCTCCGGTAAGACCAAGAAGCTGATCGATGCCATCAACGCCGCAGTGGCAGATGCCCACGGCGATGTGGTCTGCATCGAATACGGCAAGAAGCTGACCTATGATGTTACTTACAAGGTGCGTCTGGTGGACTCCCAGGAGTACGGCATCAGCTCTCCCGATATGCTCAAGGGCTTCCTGAGCGGTCTGCACGCAGGCAACTTTGATATTACCAACGTGTTCATCGACAACCTGTACAAGACCATCGGTCAGGATCAGGCTGCCAACGAAGCCTTTGTGGATTGGGTGGCAGACTTTGCCAAGGAGAACAACATGGAGATCACCATGACCATCTCCGCCGACCCCGCAGCCGCTTCCGAAGGTATGAAGAAGTACCTGTAAGACGCGAATCCTCCTGCACCGCCGTGCACGCAGCACGGCGGTGCTTTTTTGGGAAAGGAAAGAGAGTATGAAGGAGATAAAAAGAAATCCGGGCATTGATTTCCTGCGGCTGCTTGCCATGTATCTGGTGGTGGTATACCATCTGCTGTTCCATGGCGGAATCCTGGATGCCGGGCAGAATTCCGGGGCGGCCCAGCTGCTGCGGGTGCTGACCCTTTGCGCAGTGGACGGCTTTGCCCTGATCAGCGGCTATGTGGGCTTGCGGGAGGAAAAGCCCCGGTTCCCTGTAAACCGGATGGCCAGACTCTGGCTGCAAACCCTTTTTTACAGCCTGCTGATGCTTTTGGCAGCTGCCTGCGTTTACCGGCCAATCCTTTCGAAAAGCAGTCTCCTGCGTGCGCTGCTGCCGGTTGCCTCGGATCAATATTGGTACGTCACGGCCTATATGCCCCTGTGCCTTATGATGCCCTGGCTGAATGCGCTTCTGTACCGCCTGGACCGGCGGGAGCTGGGACAGCTTGCAGCTGGGCTTACCGGGCTGTTCTGCCTGTACGGAACGCTGGCCAATCCATTGTCGGAGAATTTCCGACTGTGGGGCGGCTGCCATTTTTCCTGGCTGGTCATCCTCTATGTGGTGGGTGCCGCCCTGGGCCGGGATGGGTGGCTTGAAAAGCTGAAAACCATCTGGGTGGCGGCTGCTTTCCTTGGCTGCTGGGCCTGCCTGTGGCTGACAAACCGGTTCGGCGTGCTGTCCGGATTCCAGCTGGAGCGAAACAGCAGCCCTCTGGTACTGGCGATGGCGGTGTGCCTGATGGCTCTGTGTACCAGAATCCGTTTTTCCGCCGGACTTCAGAGGGTGCTGGCCCGGATGGCACCGGCTGCCTTTGGCGTGTATCTGATGCATGACAACCCGGCCTTCCGACAGGTTTTCATCAGCGGCAGGTTTGCATTTCTGGCCGGGTTTCCGGCATGGGCGATGATCGGTGCGGTTCTATTTGCGGCGCTTGTCATTTTCCTGCTGGGCATTCTGGTGGATTCCGGCAGAATGCGGCTATTCTCCCTGCTCCGGAAGAAAGATTTATGAAACAACAAGCAGGTGCCTGGGATATTTCCCCGGGCACCTGCTTGCTGCTCCTGATTATGAAACGGACCTTGCTATGCAAATGGCACGCAATATTTTTCCTGCGGCGGGGACGCTCCTGTGAGTATGCACCGAAATGGGGAATTAAGATCGGAAAAAGTGTGAAAAATGCAGAAAAACAGCGGAAATGAAAAAAATTCTTGCTTTCTATATATGCCTATTATATGATATACAGGTTTATGACGAATCGGATGGAACAGAGAGGAGTACGTTATGCAGAAAGAGACGTTGCAAGAGAACAAAATGGGCGTTATGCCGGTGGGGAAGCTGCTGGTGAATATGGCCCTGCCTATGATCATTTCCATGCTGGTCCAGGCGTTTTATAATATTGTGGACAGTGTGTATGTGTCCCAGGTGTCCGAGAGTGCGGTCACGGCGCTTTCCCTGGCATTCCCGGTGCAGAATATGCAGATCGGCTTTGCCGTGGGCGTTGGCGTGGGCGTCAATGCGCTGCTGAGCCAGAGCCTGGGCCGGAAGGATCAGGAGAGCGTCAACTGGGCTGCGGGCCAGGGCGTATTTCTGGCGCTGGCAGCTACGGCGCTGTTTATGCTCTTCGGCTTCTTCGGTGTCCGGCCCTACTACACCATGCAGTCCACCGTGGCGGAGACCGTTGAGGGCGGCATTGCCTATACCAGCATCTGCTGCATCTTCACCGTTGGCGTTTTCATCCAGGTCCTCTGCGAGCGGCTGCTCCAGGCCACGGGCCGGGCCATGCAGACCATGATCCTCCAGGGCACCGGCGCCATCATCAACATCATCCTCGACCCCGTGTTCATCCACGGCTGGTGGGGCATGCCCAAGATGGGCGTGGCCGGTGCGGCTGTGGCGACGGTCATCGGCCAGTGCACCGGCGCGGTGCTGGGCATCTACCTGAATCTGCGCCACAATCCAGAGGTGCAGCTCCGTGTGAAGTTTATGAAGCCCAACTGGAAGGTCATTGCGCCCATTCTGGAGGTGGGCATTCCCTCTGTGGTCATGAACGGCATTGGCTCCGTTATGAATTTTGGCATGAACCAGATTCTCCAGGGCTTCAACGAGGTGGCCACCGGCGTGTTCGGCATTTACTACAAGCTGCAAAGCCTGTTCTTCATGCCCCTGTTCGGCATCAACAACGCCACCATTTCCATCCTCGCCTATAACTATGGCGCCCGGAAGCCCAAGCGCATCGTCCACACATTGAAGCTGGCCACTGCCGTGGCCGTGTGCATTATGCTGGTGGGTCTGGCGGTGTTCCAGCTGTTCCCCCAGGCACTGCTTGGCATTTTCAACCCCACGGAGGAATTCCTGGCCATCGGCGTGAAAGCCCTGCGCATTCTGTGCCTGCCCTTCCCGGTGGCGGCCATCTGCATCTCCCTGGGCGCTTCCTTCCAGGCTCTGGGCAAGGGCTCCTATTCCACCATTGTCTCTCTGTGCCGCCAGCTGATCGTGCTGCTGCCGGCAGCCTACCTGCTGAGCCTGACCGGGGACGTAAACAACGTCTGGTGGTCCTTCCCCATTGCGGAGGTCATGTCCGCCCTGGTGACGGGCCTGCTCTTTGCCAAGCTGTACCGCCAGAAGGTGAAGCCCCTCTTCGCAGACGAGGCGGAATAATCCCTGCCCCTTCGGCATATCCTGACAGGGGGAAACCCCCGGAAGGAGAGAAATGCCGTGAAGGAAGAGAAAAAGGAAGAACCCAGGCCAAACACCTGGGAGGCCGTAGACCCCAAGCCCCCGGTGATCCGCTCCGGTCACCTGGAAAACCGGATACGCAACTAAATATTTGGGGGCTGTTAGAAAACGCTCCGTCATTGCGAACCAGCGCGCACGCTGGTGTGGCAATCCCCCGGATTTTCAAACATCTTGGTAGTAAAACCAGTCTGTTACCATTCAACCGGGGGGCTGCCACACCAGTGACAGCGGTCACTGGTTCGCAGCGACATACTTTTCTAACAGCCCCGGACCGCCGCAGCGCCCGGAGGGGAAGCTTTTTACTTGATTTTATGAAAAATCGGCTCCCGGTCCTGGAAGGTGCACACGCAGCCGAAGATCTCAGAGAGCATCTCCGCTGCCTGGGTGCAGTACTGGCCTACCCGGTCTGTCCGGTGGGCGTCGGAGCCCACGGTGACGATCTCGCCGCCAAGCTCTTTGAAGCGGCGGAACACATCCACGGTGGGCAGGAACCCCACGCTGCGGTCCACGCCGCTGGTGTTCATCTCCAGCCCCTTGCCCTTGCGCACCAGGACCTTCAGGATTTCCTCCATGATCTCCCGGTGGGCCTCAAAGGACAGGGGGGCCCGGACGGGGTTGAAGGGGGACTTCATGAGAAAGGTCATGTGGGCCAGAACGTCAAAGTCCTGATGGGCGCTGACCATGGCCAGGGTCTGCTCCAGGAACCGGCTCTGGGCCTGGGCGGGGATTTTGTCCTGCCAGTACTCCTTAAAATAGACATCCACCCCGTCCACAAAATGGACGCTGCCCAGCACAAAATCGTAGTGCCGCTGGCTCAGGCGCTGTAAAAGCAGGGACTGATTCCCATCCGTCAGGCCGAATTCCATGCCCCGCCGGATCTTCAGCCCCGGGACTTCCAGATTGTCATACTCCTGACTGTACCGCTTCACGTCAAAGACCATGGTCTGCACCGCCGCCTGGGGGACAAAATCCACATGGTCCGTAAAGCAGATCTCCTTCAGCCCCCGGTCCCTGGCGGCCTGGGCCAGCTCCAGGCCCGTATTGTGCCCGTCGAAGGACACGATGGAGTGCATATGGTAGTCAAACATGCTCTGTCTCCTCCCAGAACAGGCGGAACGCCGTGGGCAGCGCGGCCTGGGTGTCGATCTCCCCGGGGGTCATCCAGGTGAATTCCGGGGTCTTCTCCCGGACCTGGGCATAAATGCCCCGCATTTCCCAGACGATGTGTGTGAAGATGTGCTTCCGGGTGATGCTCTTTTCCAGCTCCGAGGGCCGGAGATTCCAGTCACCCAGCAGCCCGATGGCCGCCTCCGGCGTCAAGGTCCCCGGCACATTGGGAAATTCCCACAGCCCCGCCAGCAGGCCCTTGGGCGGCCGTCTGCGCAGGGCAAAGCAGCCGTCGCATTGCAGAATGAAAACCGTCTTCTCCTCCTGCCGCTTTTCCCGCTTGGGAAGCTTTGCGGGCAGGGCGGCGGCGGTGCCGTGGGCATAGCCCAGGCAATGGGCCGCGCAGGGGCAGCGGGGGCAGTCCGGTGCCCGGTTGGGGCCGCAGACCGTGGCCCCCAGCTCCATCAGCGCCTGGGTGAACAGGCCCGCCTGGGCGGGGTAGACGGCTTCCAGGGCCTGGGTCACGGATAGTTTCATTTCCGGGGTGTCGATGGGGGTGCCGTCGTCCCACAGCCGGGCAACCACCCGCAGCACATTCCCGTCCACGGCGGGGGTGGGCAGGTCGAAGGCAATGGAGCAGATGGCCCCGGCGGTGTAGGGGCCGATGCCGGGCAGGCCGCGGACGCTGCCGTAGTCCCGGGGAAAGACCCCGCCATAGGCGGAAACGATCTGCTGGGCGGCCTTTTTCAGATTCCGCACCCGGCTGTAGTAGCCCAGGCCCTCCCAGAGCTTGTGCAGGGCGTCGTCGTCGCAGGCGGCAAGGGCGGGGATATCCGGCAGGGCGGCGAGAAAGCGGGTATAGTACCCCTTCACGGCCTCCACCCGGGTCTGCTGGAGCATGATCTCCGAGACCCAGATGTGGTAGGGCTCCCGGTCCTGCCGCCAGGGAAGGTCCCGTTTGTTCTGTTCATACCAGGGCAGCAGCCATTGGGGCAGCTGCGGGGAAAGCGTTCGGGCGTCCATAGGGCAGACCGCTCCTTTCGCGTTTTTTCTACTTCTATCATACCGCTGCTGTCAAGGGCGGAATTTCCGTAACCTTCCCCTCCGGGGAAGGTGGCTCGCCGCAGCGGTGGAATTCCCTTAACCTTCCCCTCCGGGGAAGGTGGCTCGCCGCAGGCGAGACGGAAGAGGGGCGT
>OIYG01000588.1_pt1 | contig 34114 bp, 31 predicted proteins | sample 1587861 | NCBI WGS metagenome assembly OIYG01 (sample SAMN03283272) | human gut metagenome | biome: human-associated habitat; material: feces | host: Homo sapiens | place: Peru | collected 2012 | reverse complement strand
AAAAGATTTAGAATATTTTAAAAACAATAATAATATAGATAATTTACTGATACCTACAGATGGTGAAGTTTTGGCTTTTCTTCAATAATTGGTTCAATTTCTATTGGTTGTTCTTATTCTATTTCAAGAACTTGTAACTTATGTCACAGGAAATTTGAAAAAATTTTTTCCTAATTTTTCGGCACTTTTTAGTAAAATTTCAAAACAGGCTTTTCCCATTTGACTCATTCTATCCGTACAACTCAAAAACAGTCGTAAAAACCAAGTATAATCATTCAAAGGACAAATAAATCAATCTACCCGTACAGCATCGCAAAAGCACGTTTTGGCTCAGTTTGGTGTACGGGTAGTTTGATTTTTCCGACCTCTAAAACTCGCTCGTACAGCCTTATTTTCCAAATAAATCGTTCTACCCGTACAAATCAAACCATGCTTTCCATTACAATTAAAAAATCCTCAAGATTTCTCTTGAGGATTAAAATTGGGCAGGGGTGGATTCGAACCACCGTAGACTCGCGTCGACAGATTTACAGTCTGTTGCCTTTAGCCACTCGGCCACCGACCCATGTCTAAATTGCCTTTGACGAGATTTGAACTCGTGGCCTCTCCCTTACCAAGGGAGTGCGCTACCCCTGCGCCACAAAGGCTCGAGGGGTTATCAACAAACAAGCCGGCAATAGGAATCGAACCTACAACCTACGGTTTACAAAACCGTTGCTCTACCGTTGAGCTATGCCGGCGTGTCATGTGTTGACCTCTCTATTGTAAACGGTAAAAAAAATTATGTCAAGCAATTTTTTTGACTTTCTAAAAATTATCATTATACATGAAGTAAAATCCACTAAATATATGAGATTTAATCAATTTACTCTACTTTACTTGAATTTATCCGATTAAAAGAATAAGAGAAATATAGCGAGGCGGTAATTATGAGATTAAATAGCGGCGTACAATTTAACGAAAACGGTTTAAAAACAGCAATTAAAGCTATGCAAGTTCAAACAGCATTAATGGCTAATGCTTCTGACAACGTAAATGGCTTTGATAAAGTTGGTTATCAACGTAAAGAAGCTGTTGTTTCATCATTTACTGAATATTTAGGTGTTGATGGTTTATCAACTGTTGTTGATGATACAGTTGGAAGGCTTTCAATCACAGATAATCCTCTAGATTTAGCAATGGCTTCTAAAGGTTATTTCCAAGTTCAAACTCCTGACGGTGTAAGAATGACTCGTGACGGTCGTTTTAAAATCGATGTTGATGGTAACTTCTTAGATTTAGACGGTAACAAAGTTTTATCTAATACCGGTGTTCCAATCAAATTCGGTATCTTACCAAAAGGAGCTAAGGATGTCGTTGTTAATACAAGAGGTGCAATCAGCGTTTTAGATAGAAAAACTAAAAAATTAAAACATGTTGCTAACCTAGGTATTGTGGACCAAAACGGTGCAGGTATTGTAAATCCACAAGTTCAACAAGGTTATTGCGAATATTCTAACGTAGCATTACAAACAGAATTTATGAACTTGATGCCGGTAAAAAGAACTTTCGAAGCAAACAGACAAATGTTTTTAATTGAAAATTCAAATCTTCAAAAAACAATCAGTCAATTAGGTTCAGCAAACTAAGTAAATTAATTTAAGCGAGGTAATAATTATGTACAATATGCAAGGTATAATCAGAAAAAATATCAATAACGCATCAAGCCAATTCGAAAGATTAGGCTATGTAGGTACAAATTTTGCAAACTATAGCACAAATGGTTATAAAGCTGTTCGTTTTGAACAAATGTTATCAGATGACGGTTATGTTCACGGTGCAGTAAGAACAGATTATCAAAAAGGTAGCATGAAAATTACAGGAAATCCTTATGATGTTGCAATCGATGGTGAAGGTTTTATTCCTGTTGTTTCACCAGACGGAGAAGTTGCTTATACAAGAGATGGTTCTTTCAAAAGAGGTAAAGACGGTTATCTTTTAACAAATGATGGCTGGGTTGTAGGCGCAGGAATTAAACTTCCGGCAAACTTATACAAATTTCAAATAAAACCGGATGGAAGAGTTTTCTCTTATGAATCTGCAATGGACAGCAAAGGTAAATGCTTGGGTACAATTCCTGTAGTGCAATTTGATTGTCCGGAAGGTTTACAACAAGACTCTCACGGTAACAGAGTTTGGCAAACAGAAGAATCCGGTGAACCTCAATTAGTTAAAGAGCACAATATGATTACTCAAAACTATTTGGAAAATTCAAACACAAATATCTATACATCAGTTAATGAAATGTTAAGACTAAATGCTTCAATGTTGGCAAGTATGAGTGTTTTGAAAATGACAGATGATATGTATAACAAGTCAATCAATATCAGAGAATCATAGTTGAGTTAACAAATTAAAGAGAAGAAAATAAGCGAGGTAATAAAATGGTAGCATTCAATCCAGTAGACAGTTTCGGAAGAACATCACAAGTATTAAATTTAGTAGCAAAAAGACAAAAATTATTAACACAAAATATAGCAAACGTTGATACTCCGGGCTATGTAAGACAAGATTTAGACTTTGCAACATGCTTGGGTAATGCATCAGGTCCATTAGAAACAAAACTTTCAAAAGAAATGGGTACAACAAGCGTAGTGCAACAAGGAACAGCTGAAGGTGTTAATGTAGCTGATGAATTAATCGGTATGCAAGAAAACTCATTAATTTACACAATGGCAACACGTCGTATGTCTAATGTAATTTCTATGATGAAAACTGTAGTTAACGTAGGAAGATAACGATATATATTTTGTAAAAAGTATTTAAAACAAAGCGAGGTAAAATATGGGAATTTTAGATTCAATGTACATAGGCTCAAATGCCTTAAAAGCACACGGTGCAAGATTAGATATTCATGCAAAGAACATTGCAAATATTGATACTCCAAATTATGTGAGAAAAATTCCTGTATTGAACTCAATTCAAGGTGAATCTTTCAACGCAATTTTAAATAACATGCAAGATGGAACATTTGGTTTATCTCAACACGGTGCGCTTTCAGGTGGGGTATCTTACGGCGGTATTGTAGAAGATCCAACTCCTGGGGAAAGAATCTACAAACCTGGACATCCTGATGCAGATGCTAGCGGTTATATTAGAAGTTCAAATGTAAATGCTATGGTTGATATTGCTGATGCAATGATGGCTCAAAGAGCTTATGAAGCCAACTTAGCCGTTATGAACATTACAAAATCTATGGCTTTAAAAGCAGCCGAAATCGGAAAATAATTTTTATAATTAAATTTTGACAATAAAAACGAATAAAATTTTATATACTCTCGCTTAAAATACTCTGGGCGGAATTTGATTTATCAAATTCCGCCCACCTCGCTATTTGTGCTATAATTTTTTCAGAAAATATGGAATGAGGATAAATATATGAAAATATTAGTTGGTATGTCAGGCGGTGTAGATTCCTCAACAACAGCCTTAATGTTAAAGGAGCAAGGTCATGAAGTTGTAGGCGCAACAATGGCTATATGGGGAAAAGGCGGCGTTTATAAAGAAATTCAAGAAAAGATTAACGCTCTTCCCGAAAAAAAATCAACACATGGAGCATGTTTTGGTCCTGATGAAAAAGAAGATATTGAATCAGCACGAAAAATTTGTGAAGAAATTGGAATTGAATTCCATGTTTTTGATTGTGCTGAACAATATGAAAAAATCGTTCTGGATAATTTTAAGAAAGAATATTTATCAGGAAGAACTCCAAACCCTTGTATTTGGTGTAACTCTCTAATTAAGTTTGATGTTCTTCCGCACTTAGCAAAACAAAACGGTATAGATTTTGATAAATTTGCAACAGGTCACTACGCAAGAATAGCTCAAGGTGAAAATGGAAGATTCTTATTAAAACGTGGTGTAAACCCTAAAAAAGATCAATCATACTTTTTATATAGACTAAGACAAGACCAATTAGCAAATATAATGTTGCCTTTGGGTGATTTTACAAAAGAAGAAATTAGAGATATTGCTAAAAAGCATGGTTTGGAAGTTGCTGAAAAACCGGATAGCCAAGATTTTTACGAAGGAGATTATAACGAATTACTTCAAGTAAAAGATAAAATTGGCAATATTGTAGATACTGACGGTAAAATTTTAGGTCAACATAACGGTATTTGGAATTATACAATAGGTCAAAGAAAGGGTTTAGGGGTTGCCTCAACTGAGGCTCTTTACGTTTTGGAACTTAGAAAAGATTCTAATGAAGTTGTTGTTGGTTTTAAAGATAAAACTATGCATAATACTTTAGTTGCAACAAAAATGAATTGGATTTCTATTGAAAATCTTGATTCTGAAATGAAATGTAAAGCTAAGATTCGTTCAACACAGGAACCAACCGATGCAATTATTCGTCCAATTGAAAATGGTGATGTTGAGGTTATTTTTGATAACATGCAAAAATCAATTGCTGTAGGTCAATCAGCCGTATTTTACAATGATGATGTTGTGATTGGTGGTGGAATAATTGATTCGGTTAAATAATGATTAAATCTATTTTAGACAAATTTAATACCGATAAAGAGGTTTCACAAGATGAAATTGTGAAACTTCTTGATAGTGATGACAACATACTTTTTGAATATGCAGATGAATGCCGTAAAAAGTATGTCGGTGATGAGGTTCATTTACGAGGTTTAATTGAATTTTCAAATATCTGTAAAAATACTTGCAAATACTGTGGATTAAATTGTTTTAATAAAAAACTTGAAAGATACAGATTGTCAGAAGACGAAATTATTGATTTTGCGAAAAAAGGTTTTGAATATGGATATAAAACAATAGTTTTGCAATCAGGCGAAGATTCTTATTTTACGCAAGACCGAATGGTTCGTATAATTAAAGAAATAAAAAAAATGGACGTTGCTCTAACACTTAGCTTGGGAGAAAAATCTTATGAGGAATATAAAGCCTACAAAGAAGCCGGAGCAGATAGATATTTAATCAGAATCGAAACAACGGATGTTAATTTGTATCATGAAATGCATCCAAAAATGAGTTATGAGAACCGTATAGAATGTTTAAAAAATTTGCAAAAATTAGGTTATGAAACCGGTTCTGGTTGTCTTGTTGGTTTACCAAATCAAACCATTGAATCTTTGGCGAAAGACATTTTGTTCTTTAAAGAAAATAATTTCGATATGATTGGTATCGGACCATATATACCTCATCCGGAAACACCATTATGGACAGGAACAGACACTCAAAAAGATAAAGAAAAGCGGTTTAATTTATCTCTAAGAGTTATGGCTGTAGTTCGTTTGTTGCTTAAAAATATTAATATTCCTGCAACAACTGCAATGGAAACAATTAATCCTAAAGGCAGAATTATTGCACTTCAATCCGGTGCAAACGTCGTAATGCCAAATATTACAGAAGGTGAATATCGAAGAAAATACGAAATTTATCCGGATAAAATTTGTATAAATGATTCTCCTGCACATTGTAGAAACTGCATAGAAAGTAAAATAACATCAATAGGCAGAACTATTTCTAAAGATTACGGCTTTAGAAATAATTAAACAAAATGTTAAAAGCATGCCTAAAATAATTTAATCATTTATAATGGTTTAAATACAAAAGGAGTTTTAGATGAAAGAAGAATTACTTCGAATTATAGAAAAGAATAGTAGAATCGACGTGAAAGAACTTGCAGTAATGCTTGGAGCTACAGAAGTAGAAGTTCTAAATGAAATGCAAGATTTAGAAGAACAAGCTATTATTTGCGGTTATCATACACTTATTGACTGGGAAAAAACATCAACTGAAAAAGTTACAGGACTTATAGAGGTTAAAGTTACACCGCAAAGAGGTCAAGGTTTTGATAGAATTGCAGAACGTATTTATAAATATCCGGAGGTTAAATCAGTTTATTTAATTTCCGGTGGTTATGATTTACTAATTACATTAGAAGAAAAATCATTGAAAGAAATTGCAGCTTTTGTATCAGATAAACTATCTACACTGGAAAGTGTTTTAAGTACAGCAACTCACTTTATTTTAAAGAAATACAAAGATCATGGTACGATACTTTCCAAAAAAGAAGATGATGAAAGAGAGATTATAACACCGTGAGTATTCCAATTTCCAAAACCGTAATTGGCTTGAAAAAGTCAGGTATAAGAAAATTTTTCGATATCGTTAGTGAAATGAAAGACGTTATTTCTCTTGGTGTGGGGGAACCAGATTTTGATACACCTTGGCACATAAGAGAAGAGGGTATTTATGCGTTAGAAAAAGGTAAAACTTTTTATACTTCAAATGCGGGTTTAAAAGAGTTACGTTATGAAATATCAAATTATTTAAAACGTACACAAAATATTATATATAATCCTGACAACGAAATTATAGTTACTGTTGGCGGATCAGAAGCAATTGATATTGGTCTTAGAGCAATGGTTAATGTCGGTGATGAAGTTATCATTCCTCAACCATCTTATGTTTCTTATGAACCATGTGCTGTATTGGCAGGTGCAACTCCTGTAATTATAGATTTGAAAGAAGAAAATGAATTTAGACTTACTGCAGATGAACTTAAAAATGCAATTACAAACAAGACAAGAATTTTAATTTTACCATTTCCAAACAATCCAACCGGAGCAATCATGGAACAAAAAGATTTGGAAGAAATTGCAAGAGTTTGTATTGAAAATGATATTTATGTAATGTCAGATGAAATTTATGGAGAACTGTCATATAAAGAAAAACATGTTTCAATTGCAAGTATTGCCGGCATGAAGGAAAGAACTATTTTAATTAATGGTTTTTCTAAAGCGTATGCAATGACAGGATGGCGCTTAGGTTATGCGTGCGGACCGAAAGAAATTATTGAACAAATGGTGAAAATTCACCAATATGCAATAATGTGTGCTCCAACAACAAGCCAATATTCGGCTGTTGAAGCACTTAAAAAAGGTGATGAAGATGTTAAGTTAATGCGTGAAAGTTATAATCAACGTCGTAGATTTTTAATGAACGCATTTAAAGAAATGGGTTTGAAATGTTTTGAACCATATGGTGCATTTTACGTTTTTCCTTGCATAAAAGAGTTCGGAATGACAAGTGAAGAATTTGCAATGAAATTTCTTGAAGAAGAACATGTTGCTGTTGTCCCTGGTACAGCCTTTGGCGATAGTGGAGAAGGTTTTTTAAGAATATCTTATGCTTATTCGATTGAAAATCTTAAAAAAGCAATGACTCGTTTAAAACGATTCGTTGAAAAATTAAGAAAATAATATTTGTAAATATAAAACAGGGCACAAACTAAACAGTTGCGCCCTGTTTGTTTTTATATAGTAAAAACTATTTTTTAGCTGCTCTATCTTGTTCAATGATTAGTTTTAATGCATCAACTGCAACTCTTACTGCAGCAGAAGTATCTTCACTCATTTTTTGATCTAAGCCTGCTGCTTCTCTTTCTTGGTTCCAAATTACGTGGAAGCAAGAACCACAACGGCATTTTAAAGCATCTGCAACAACGAATAATGCAGCAGATTCCATTTCAGAAGCTTTAACTCCTAAGCGTTTCCAAGCTTCCCATTTTTGTAATAATTCGTATGAAACAGGCATTTTAGCAGGGCTGTGTTGACCATAGAATGCATCTTTACATTGTACAACACCTGTGTGAGTTGTTTTACCCATAGCTAATGCTGCTTGTCTTAAAGCTACTGTGATATCCAAGTTTGCAACTGCAGGATACTCAATTGGAGCATATTCCATTGATGTATGTTCAAATCTGATTGCGCCTGTAGCAACAACGATATCGCCTGATTGTACATTTAAATCAATACCGCCACAAGTACCGGTTCTGATGAATGTATCTGCACCAATGTTATGTAATTCTTCCATTGCGATAGAAGCTGATGGACCACCAATACCGGTAGAGCAAACGCTAACTTTTTCACCTAATAAAGTACCCGTGTAAATGTTGTATTCTCTGTTTTGAGCAACGTGATGAGCATCATCAAACAATGCTGCAATTGATTCACATCTACCAGGATCACCAGGTAAAATTACGTAACGACCTACATCGCCTTCAACGCAGTGAATGTGGAATTGTTTTTCTAGTTCTTGCATAATTAAACACCTTTTCTTCTTAATGTAATAAACACTTTTAGTTGATTATAACATTTGAAGATAATAATGCAAGGAAAATTTATTTGCTAAAATATGCTAGTTCCGTTGTTTTGTTTAAACTCTTTATGTAAACTTTTTGCTTTTGCGGCAGTTTTATATAAAGTGCTACGTTTATCTGAATGTTTGATTTTTACATCATTAAATACGCTGATATCATTGTCTGAACCACGTTTCCTAGTAGCATCAACACTTGCCACTGTTGACAATACATCTAATGTTGTATCAAGTCCATCAACGTTACCGTTTAAAACATCGGAACCAATTGAAACTGCTCCTGAAGCACCATTAACAAGGTCACTTGCATTAGCTATAGCCTTACCGTTTCCAACACCAAGTGCGTAAGACACTGCTGACAAACCATCAGATACAGCTCCAGCAACATCACCTTTTACAGCTTTTTTTACAGTGTTTGTTCCGTCTTTAACTGCATTTGCGATGTTATCAGCGTTAGAAAGCATTGATTTGTGTTTGCTTGCAAATTCTGTAACACTTGCTAATTTGGTATTATTAAGTGCTGAAATTGAACCTACACCTTTAATCGTGCCAGCGCTAGATACAACAGTTTTTGCTACAGAAGAAACAACTCCTGCAACATCACCTTTTGCTACGTTAATCGCAACATCAGCAACGTTAGCAGCTGTTTTTATACCTTTGCCTGTAGTAGATAAACCGCTACCTGTTGTTTTTAAGCCTGTTCCTACGGATGTAATGGTTCCGCCTGTAGCCGCAACTGATGCGCCTGTACCTGCTGTTGTAGCTCCGCCTGTTGTAGTTGTAACACCTGCAGCTTCAACAGGTACACCAGCCCCAAATACAGGGATTAATGGAATACCAATAGCAGATAATGTTGCACCAACGCCTGTTAATATGCCACCTGTTACGCCAACGCCTGTACCTGCAGCAGTTGTTGTAGCGCCAGCAACTTGCACACCGATACCGACAGCACTAAGTGTTGTGCCTGCCAAGTCTAAAACGTTTGCAACAGCGACAACTTGTTTTGTTACTCCTGAAAAACCGTCAAGAGATGAGTTTTGTGCGTTAGCTTCTTGTTGAGCGTTTGTTGCTTGTGCTTGTTGTTCATTAGCTTCTTGAGTTGCAGCGTTTGCTTCAGTTTGTGCGTTAGCATTTGAAGCTTGTGCTTGTGAACTTAAAGCTTGTATTTGTGTTTCATTATTATGTATTGTTTGTAATTTTTCATTTATTTTTGCAGAATTATCGTTTTTAGGTGTATCACCTTTTTCTTGCATTTCTTGAATTTCAGCACCTGTTTTTAGTGTTAATGCGCTTTGTACTCCTGAACCGGTACCATCATTGCCTTCAAGATTACTAATTTCAGCCATTGCTGCTTCACTTTGTTGAGTTAAAGCTTGAATTTGTGCTGCGTTTGTATCAATTTGATTGCCAGCTGATTGTCCTGTAGCTGTAGCACTATTGTTTGATGACTCTAAATGAGCTTGTCCTGCTTCCAATGTTTGAATTTTGCTTTTAGATTGTTCGCTGACATTTTGTGTAGAACTGCTAACATTATCTAAATTATTATTTTTTGTTTGTTCTTCTTTTTGTTTTGCATCAACTTCTTTTGATTTTGCATCGTCTTGTTTATTCTCTGCATCATCAACTTTATTTCTTGTCTTATCTAAGTCGTTGTTTGCATCTTTAATCTTGCTTTTGGCTTTTTTACCAGCGCTTTCAGCTTTATCAAGTTGAGCATTAATTTCTTTTGCATCAGAGAATATTGATACGCAAACGCCGGCTACGCCACTATTTACTTTAGAGCGAGCTGCGCTTAAGTCTATATCACCTATATTTTGTATTGAAGGTATATTTGAACTCATATTACATAACCCCTATTACTCTATCAATTACATGTTATATTACGGATTTTATAATAAAAAGTTTAGTTTTTTAGTGATAAATGTTACATTTTCGTTACAATTTGTTATTGATTGTTTATAAGTGTGTTTAAACCCTCTATTACATCGTTAACAGATGGTGATTTTGTACAAATATATTTATTGTTTTTTAATTGACATTTTCTATGATGGCAGGGTGTACAAGAGGTTGTTGAAACCGTTAAACATTTGTCATCAATTGGAGCGTAAAGCCCTTTAGGAGTACAACAGAAAATAGAAAGAACTTTTGGTTTTTGAGTTGCCCAAGCAAGATGAGTTGCCCCATTATCAAGTGAAATTACTAAATTGGCTCTACGCAAAACTTCTATAAATTCTTTTAAGTTTGTCTTGCCAGCAAGTGATAGATGTCTATATCCACCGATATAATTGATGTAATCTTCATCTTTTTTAGTACCCGTAAAAATTAAAGTATAATCATTTTCTATTTTTTTGATTAATTCTTTCCAATTGTCTTTATCCCAATGTTTACCAATCCAAGTAGTTGTAGGTGCAATTACGGCAATTGGTTTAGGGGTATCCAAATCCTTCAACAAGTTATTAACATTTGAGATTATTTCTTCACTTGATGGCGGAAGTGTAACCGTTGTTTTTTCTGTATTAAGTCCTAAATATTGTGCAAAACGAAGGTTTGCATTAACCATATTTCTGTTAAATTTATCTTTTATTGCCGGAATTATTTCATTTGCGCCTATTATAGAAAATTCTTTTGCATCTTTTGCTATAATTCTTCTTTTGGCTCCACAAAATTTTGTCCACAGAACACTCTTCATAAGCATTTGAGAGTCTATTGCTATGTCAAAATGTTCGCTACGCAAATCCTTTATGATTGCAATCATTTCTTTTATATTTTGGAAAATATTTTTATTTTTCTTCCATTTTTCAACAGGAGCAAAAAAGACTTTGTCGACACAAGGATTATTTTGTATTACATCTAATCCCTTTTCTCCAACAAGCCAAGACACTTCATAGTTGTTTTGTTTTAAAACATTAGCAAGGGGAATGTTGAAAATAACATCCCCCAACGATGATAATCTTATTATTAAAACTTTTTGCTTATCTGTCATTTTTACCTTATTGAACGGTTTCTTCTTGAGCTCTAAATTGCATTTCATATAATGCTTTGTATGCACCATTTTCAATAGCCATTAGTTCATCGTGAGTGCCAAGTTCAACCAATTCACCTTCGTTTATAACTGCAATTCTATCAGCGTTTTTAATTGTTGATAGTCTGTGAGCAATTATAAATACAGTTCTATTATTCATTAGGTTATCAATAGCTTTTTGTACCAAAGCTTCGGATTCGTTATCAAGAGCACTGGTTGCTTCGTCTAAAATAACAATAGGTGCTTTTCTAATCATAGCTCTAGCAATTGCAACACGTTGACGTTGACCGCCTGAAAGTGTCAAACCTCTTTCTCCTAATCTTGTTTCTATGCCTTCAGGAAGTTCTGCAATAACATCTTGTAGATGAGCGTATTCAACTGCATTTTTTAAATCTTCTTCTGTTGCGTTTTCATTACCCATTAAGATGTTTTCTTTGATAGTACCTGAATACAAGAAGTTGTCTTGAAATACCATAGAAATATTTTTTCTTAATGATTCTAATGTAAATCTTCTGATATCAACATCATCAAACTTGATAGAACCGGATTTTAAATCATAAAATCTAGGTAATAAGTTTACTATAGTTGATTTACCACCGCCGGAATTACCAACAATAGCAAGTGTTTCATTTTTATTTACTGTTAAATTCAAGTTTTTAATTACAGGAACATCTTTAACATATTCAAATTCAACATTTTCAAATTTAATATCTTTTTCTAAAGATTTCATTTCAATAGCATCAGGAGCATCAACTATTTCAGGAGTTACATCAAATAGTTCAAAAACACGTCCCATTGCAACGAAAATATTTTGTATATTAGTTAAAGTGTTACCAAGAGTTTTAACCGGTTTATAAAGTAGTAACAATGATGTTACGAATGATGCAAATGAACCTGCAGTCATTATACCTGAGCTTATTAAGTGTGTACCATAAGCTAAAACCAATGCAATACCAACTGATGCAATTAAGTACATAATTGGTGACATCCATCCTGCACGTTTAGTTAAAGACATATTTACATTGAATGAATTCCAAATTTGAGTGATGAAGTCTTTTTCTTGACGTTCTTGTAAGCCATAAGCTGCCATAACTTTATTACCGCTGTATGTTTCATTGATGTTAGTTGTGATATTACCGCCAATAACCATATTTTTATTAGATGCAGACTTGATTCTTTTTCTAATTAAAGCTACAGGTAAAAATGCGATGTTAAGTACAACAACACCAACGATTGCTAATCTCCAAGAGCTATAAAGCATAACCGCAATTAAACCTAAAGCGCCAAACAAACTTGTTGTAATTGTTTTAATTTGATCAACAAGACCAGCTGATGCTGTTTGCGGGTCATTCATATATCTTTGAATAATAACACCTGAAGAGTTTTCATCAAAGAATTGAGGATGCATGTAAATTAATTTGTGAAATAAATCAATTTTTACATCGTTTGTTATGTGTTGGCTTGTCCAAGTTGATAAATATTCATTCAAATATCTAAGCAAACCTTGAAAAGCTGCAAATGCAACAACAAGGAATGGAATTAAGAAGGCAAAAAGTTGCCATGTTAATGTGTATTCGTGGTTAAATAGGTGAAATACCCAATCTTGTTTGCCTACAACGTAATCCATAAAGGGTTTTAATGCAAATGCTGTAACACCATCAAGTAATCCTAATGGAATTGCAACCATAAATGTTAAGACAATTCTAAACCAATAAGGTCTAATATAAGGCCATATACGAGAAAGCAGCCAACCATATTTGAATGAATTTTGTGCTTGAGTTGATTCTAATTTCATAATACATCTTTCTATTATTACTTATAACTATGAGAATATTATACAATAAACGAAAAATAATTGTATTATTGCACGCTTTTCAACCTTAATATAGTGTTAAATTTATTAAAATTTTTTATAATCCCTATATTTTTTAAAACTTTTTACAACTCCTGCAAAAAACTCTAATTCTTCTTCTGACGAACTATATATGAATTTTTCAAGTTCTAAACGATTTTTATTGATAAGTGGTATGGTATTAATTTTAAATTCAGAAATATCAATTTTTAGAAAGTCGATAATTTTAAAAAATGTTGAAAGTGACGGCAGATTAGTATAATTTTCAATTTTACTGATTTGTTTTTCACCAACGCCAATTTTTTGTGCTAATTCTGTTTGTGTCAATCCCGCTTTTTTGCGAAATTCTTTTATCTTATCAGCAATAAATTTTTTATCGACCATTGGTTTATTCTCACTTCTTTGTTTTACAATAACATAGCCTATAAGGCTTGAATTTTAAACCACCAGTATGGTAATTTATGGATAAAAGTACCTAATAAGCGTATAAATTGTTACAGGATTTTAACACGCCTGTTGCTGTCTAAAGTTGCTTATTTTACTAGATTTTGAACGGATTTATTTTTATTTGTTGACATATCGATTGTAAAGTAGAATAATAGAAGCATAAATCAAATTTCGTTGATTAGGGAGCAAATATAGAATGGTAGATTTAACAGAACGAGAGTTAGATGTTTTGAAGTTAGTTACTTTAGGATTAACAAACAAAGAGATTGCGCAAAAATTGACAGTTACTACTCACACAATAAAAGCGCACGTAAGTTCAATATACGAAAAACTTTCAGTAAGTAACAGATTACAAGCCGCAGTTTATGCATTAGTACACGAACTAGTGTAAAAATTGAAGGGTATTTGAACATTATTTTCTTTTGAAGAAATCCTCAGCTACAGAATAATCTGCATTGCGAATTTCGTCAGGGGTAACTTTTGCCTTGTACCTTCCATTATAACTTTCAAATTTGAATTTCAAGAAAGCTTCAACTGCAAGATCTTTTTCTGACATTTTAGGATTGTTTTTCTTTAAATTTTCGACAAAGTTCATATAGTCCATATCAACTATAATCTCTTTTATACCAGATTTAGGCACTGCGGAAATTGTTTTTATAAAATCAGGATCATTTTTCTTTGCTTGTTCATAAAATCTGTATTCAGTGTAGAAGGTTATAACTTCTTGTTGCAAAGTATCCATATTATGGTTTTTATCGCTTAAAATTGTGTGTGCCAATTCATGCACCATAATTGATGCAATTTCAGGTTTTGAAATTTTTTCAGCATCAATCTTTAGAGCATCTTCGGTGTTTACACCAATTGCATCTTTTTGTTTTGTTTCATAGAAATGTTTTTCTTTTAGTGCTTTTGCAAATTTATCTTGCAACCCTTCAGGAAAACTTCCTAAATTTTCAAGCATATAGCTGCTACTTGATAACATTTTATGTAAATTTTGTTTGTTTTGTGTTGTTATTTCTGAATCCTTAGGATTACCTCCACCGGTATAGCCAACTTTATCAAGTTGTTCAATTGCATTTGTAAGATCTGTTATAGTTAATTTTGTTGCTTTACTTAGTTCTGAGCGTCCGCCATTAGCAAAATAACTTTTTTCATTTTCGTCAAGTTTTCCATCGTTATTGAGATCAAAGACTTCAAGTCCTTTTTTGACTTTTCCGTTTGAATCTGTAATTTCATCAAAAGAGATTGAACCATTCTTACCTTTAAAAAGTTCTTTTACCTCTTTTGTAATAACTTCTTCACCTTTTTCATCTCTTATAGCAAAATTATTCAAGGTATCTTGTTTTTCTTTAGCTATTTTATCAGTTTGATTTTTGTAAGCTTTTAGTTTATCTTCTTGTGTAATAATTCCGTCTTCTTTATTAACGTTATCTAAGGCTTTAAGATATTGCTTTAAATCGTTAATATTAGAGTAACCTGACACATTATTAGATTTGATGAAAGCTTCTTCAACGTCATCAATTTTTCCATCATTATTAAGGTCGAATATTTCAAGCCCTTTTTTTACTTGACCATTTGTATCGGTATATATAGTTTGTTTTCTTTCTAATCCAAACATTTCTTTCATTTCGTCAGTCATAACGGTATTGCCATTGTCGTACTTATACTTTTGTGACAATTCGTTTTGAGTTTTTTCTTCTTGTGTTGGATTAAGTTTCATCATTTTGTTCAAAAATTTAACCATATCATTTTCAGTGATACCTTTTTTTTGAACTTTTTTATCTTGTAAAAATATTTGAATATCCTTTGATGTAATTGTTCCCTTTGTACCTTCATCTTGGTCTAACATGTGGATAGAAACAGCTTTGTCATCGGATTTAAAAAACTTGTTTTTTTTGTTGTCTGTTAAGTAATCAAATAAAAATAATTCTTTTGAATCATTTTTAAAATCATTCTTTTTTAAAGAAAAATTGCGGTCTTTAATGTTAAATTTAATGTCTTTCGGGTTATTAATTTCACTCATTGTAAACCTTCTTTCCTACACGACAATTAAAACAAGTCAAACAAAAATATTAATTTAATATTGAAATATTTTTACAAAAGTTAGCAAAATTGTTTAATATAATTATTACATAAGAGATTGTATTTAATTGTCAATAAAAAAAATTTATTGTAATCTTGTATTGAAATGGAGTTAAGTTAATATGTTAAATCAATTTTCAAGAACAGAATTATTGCTGGGAAAAGAAGCGTTGGAAAAACTTGCAAATTCCAGAGTTATTGTTTTTGGTATAGGTGGAGTTGGTGCTTATGCAGTAGAAGCTCTTGTAAGAAGTGGTTTAGGCACTATAGATATTGTTGATGATGACAAGGTTTGTATAACCAATTTGAACAGACAACTTTATGCAACACGTTCAACTGTAGGTAAATATAAAGTTGAAGTGGCAAAAGAAAGAATTTTAGATATTAACCCTAATTGCGTTGTAAATATGTATCAAACTTTTTATACACCAAAAACAGAAAATGAATTTGATTTTACTCAATATGATTATGTAATTGATGCTATTGATACAGTTGTTGGAAAATTATCACTTATAGAAAAAGCCAAGTCTGCAGGTACACCAATAATTTGTGCAATGGGTGCAGGAAATAAACTAGATCCAACAAGATTTGAAGTGACAGATATTTCTAAAACATCAGTTTGTCCGCTTGCCAAAGTGATAAGAACAGAACTTAAAAAAAGAAGAATAAAAGGGGTTAAAGTTGTTTATTCAAAAGAACAACCGATAAAACCGAAAGAAGATATGTCAATAAGTTGTAAAAATCATTGTGTTTGCCCTCCGGGGACCAGAAAATGTACGGTAAAACATCAAATTCCGGGTAGTACAGCTTTTGTCCCTCCTGTAGTTGGAATGATTATTGCAGGAGAAGTTATTAAAGACTTAACCTCTGAAAATAATAATAAATAGAATATTGTATACTAACAAGTGTGTTTTTAAGTATTGATTACCCTATAGGTTCTTATATTGTACTTATTGAGTACAATAGTTTGGTATGTTAATCTTTGTAAAAGTAAGGCTAAACTTAAGCAATAATCATGATTTAGAAATCTTTTATAAGGTGTATTAGGTGGAATTAATAGTGAATATTCAATCATTAAATTTAATATCAAATGTTCAAATCACAAAGCAAAATAAGAAATGTGCTAATCAACCAAAAATGCCCGTAGGACTTGCCAATGATACATTTGTAAAAAGTTCGGAAGTCACAAATCCTATAAAAACATATAATGCTCCGGCTCCTTCATTTACCGGTGCTTTTGGAACATGGACTTATAGAAAGTTACCGTCTTCTACGCAAGCTGTGATTGATAAAGCGTATGATAATATAAAACAAAAATATGGTGAAGACGTTGAATCTATAACTTTTGATGAAGATGAATTTTCACCAAAAGAAGAATACCGTTTAAAAGCAACCTTAAAAGGTAATGATTCTCACAGCGAATTTTATGATAAAAATGCAAATAAATTAGCTGAAGAAGATGTTACAATGTATTCTAAAAAAGGTAATGTTTACAAAATAGTTAAGAATATTGATTATAGAAACAACACAACAACAAAGGTTCGTTCTGAACTTGATAGAAACGGAAACATTGTAGTAACGGATGAAGTTAGAATTGTCAAAGATAAAAATAACAACGTTATTAGAAAAGAAATGATGACTCATTCTCCTGTTGAGGGAGCTTATGACCAAAAATATGTTTATCCTGATGGAACAGAAAAAATTATTTCAAAGGCTAGACAATTTAAAGAAGATGGTAAAGAAATTATCCAAAAAGATATGAATTCTTTGGATGGAACAAGAACTCAATATAAATTAGAGCAAGATAACAAGGGTAATAAATCATTAAAATATAAAATTACTGATAAAGACGGTAATGTTTTAATGAATTTAAACAAAACAATGCAACGAATTTCAGAAAATAAAGTTCGTTCAACAAGTGGTGACAAAACTTATGATGTAACATTTGAAAAAGATAAAATTACAGTTGAAGAAAATGGTAAAGAACCGACAGTAATAAGAATTTCAAATAGTTCATTCTTTTCAAAAGGTTTGAACGTTGAAGGTAATAAATCAGAGATGTTAGAATTAATGAAAAAGTTACCAGCAGAACAACTTTTAGCATTATCGGATACTGTAAAAACATTGAATGGCTTGGACAAAAACGAGTGTATGATGTATCCGACTAAGAAGCAAATAGATACTATAAATGAAGTTTTCTCAGTGCTACATGAAACAGGTCATGCTATTGATTATAGAAATTCAAATATGGTGATTGGTAATGTTTCTTCAATTGGTACTGATTACTGTTTAAGAGATATTTATACAAAAGAACGTGAAGCATTTGATAAAGCTTATCCGAATGCACAAAGAGAACATGTTTCATATTTTATTAAACAATCTAACCACTATGATGGTAAGTGGGGTGGTTTAAGCGAAGTCATTGCTGAAACAAATGCGTTAAGAGATTCTTATACTACAGAAATGTCATTGGCTCCAAGAGTTCAATACATGCAACAATATTATCCAAGAACAATTGCTTACATAAACGATAAATTGGAAAATTATAAGAAATAAAAAGATGATATTTATTCAATATCATTTTCATAAAGTTTTTGTTTTTTGTAAATATCTGAAGTTATAAATTTTACTTCATCATTATAACAATTTTCTGCTCCCAAATAAACTCACATACATTATTTTGCAAAAGTATATATAATTTTTGCCATAAAATTCGTTCTTTCTACGAAATCAAGAGTTATTTCCTTGCAGGCATGCAAATTCTTTTGAATAAGTAATTTTTTAGTATTGACCTTGTTTTTTTCAACCATTTGACAAAACTAATTCCACTTCTTGTATCAGTAAAGGAAGAATCATTATATCTTATTTGTAAATCAATTAGATATTTTTTATCACTTAAAACTAATTGATTTAACTTGATACTATTTGCTGGAATTTGAAAATAATACCATTTATAATGTATATTGTCATTTAAAACTAAATCCCAAGTCTTATTTGGCATTCCGATATTTGGATTTGCCCAATAACAATTAGTAACACTATTTTTTGAAGCAAATGTAAATGTTTTAAATTTCAATTTCAGCAAACGCATAAAGTAAAATTTATCTACTTTTTTCCTTGTAGGAATAATATTTTTCTTTACTTCCCGTATAAAAATACTTGCAGTTTGATCTTTTTTAACAGTTGGTTTGAGTATAGCGAGGGTGGAATCCAAACCCAATGAAATACATTATTAAAAAATAAATAATGTATATTGTAAGTCTAACATAATTTACATTTTTTCAATATAAAATTTTTAAAGTTTGTCATAAACAAATTAGCATATCCATCTAAAAAATGTTATTCAGCATTCAAAAGTCCATAGAAAAAACGCAAAATTTCATAAAATCTCAATCGAATATATGAGTTATAAAATATTAAGATATGTTAAGTTTGATTGTACAATGAAAAGAGATGCTATTAAAAATCTTATAATTTGGAAAGAAAGCCAAAACCGCAAACCTCTTATAATAAGAGGAGCAAGACAAGTTGGCAAAACCTGGCTTATGAAAGAGTTTGGTAAAAATCAATACCAGAAGACTATTTATATAAACTTTGAAAATAACGATTTAATGTGTGAACTATTTTCAAAGGATATGAATACTAATCGTATATTGGAAGGTTTGGAACTTGAATATTCAAAATTTAATGCAGATAATACATTGATTATTCTTGATGAAATTCAAGAATGTCCAAAAGCTTTGACAACCCTGAAATATTTTTACGAAAATAATCCTCAATATCATATCATTGCGGCGGGAAGTTTGCTAGGTGTTGCTTTACACGAAAATATTTCATTTCCAGTTGGCAAAGTCGATTTCTTGGACTTGTATCCACTATCTTTCTTAGAATTTTTAGAGGCAATCGGAGAAGAAAATTTTGTTAAATTGTTAGAGGATCCAACATCTGAGAATATAAGAACTTTTAAACCAAAATATATTGAATGGCTTAAAAAATATTATTACATTGGTGGAATGCCTGAAGTAGTTAATGATTTTGTTAACAATAATGACTATAAAAAGGCAAGAAAAATTCAGGAAAGCATTTTAAGAGCATATACTAATGATTTTTCAAAACATATTTCTTCAACCGGTAAATTGAAGATTGATTTACTTTGGGAATCTATTCCAAATCAATTAACGCAAGAAAGTAAGAAATTTGTTTATAAAAAGATTAAACAAGGGGCTAGGGCAGATGAATTTGAAGAAGCCTTGTCTTGGCTTATAAATTGTGGACTTGTTTATAAAATCAATCGAATAACAAAACCGGCAATGCCAATTAAGGCTTATGAAGATACAAAAGCATTTAAACTGTTTATTTTGGATGTTGGTTTACTTTGTGCATTGAGCAAACTTCCTGCAAGAACTCTGATTGACGGGGACAAAATTTTTACCGAATTTAACGGAGCATTAGCGGAACAATATGTTTTACAGCAATTGAAAACTCTTGAAGATATGGAAATTGCTTATTGGATAAGTAAATCAGGAAACGCTGAAATTGATTTTGTAATCCAAACGGATGGATATGTAATTCCAGTTGAAGTAAAAGCAACAACAAATTTGCAGGCAAAATCTCTAAAAGTTTACAGAGAAAAATTTGAACCTGAAATAAGTATAAGAACAAGTCTTGCCGATTTTGAAATAAATAATGGACTATATAATATTCCACTATTTATGGCGGGAAAGTTCGATGAAATTTTAAAGGATGGTAGATAATGAGCGAATATTTGACAGAAGATGAAGTTAGAGAAGCTGCTGGCAAAATATTAGGTTTTAATAAGACTAAAAATGTAAAATGTGGAGTTGGACAAATAACAACCTTCAATCAATTAGGCATAAAAGGAAAAGGTAAAGACAAGAAACCTGATGGTTGGTATTTGCCTAAGGACAAAGGTGCTATTACAATTATCCTTGAAACTAAAAACAGTAATGAAGACATTAGCAAGAAAAAATGGATAGACGAAATAAAACAAAACTGTCAAATAGTCATAGATGCAGGTTATACTCATGTTATAGGATTACTTTATAATGGTTATAAAACAACAGGATTTAAGAATAATAATCCAATAGATGTTCCTAATGAACTTCAAGAAAAAGAGTATTATTTTAAATATTTTACGGAAGAATGTATTGATAAAGAACGCATTTATACATTAACTGCTCGTATTAACAACTGTTTGCATAGTGAATTTGGTATAAAAAATCTATACCACCGTATGATATTTACTGCTTGTGCGTTAGTAGCAAAAAGATTTCAAGCACCATTGATGGTAGGTATGGATTATGATACATTTAAAACTTGTATAAAATCAACACTTAAAAAGGAGCTAAAAGACAGTCAAAAAGAAAATCAAAAAATAGAATTATTATGGCAAGTAAATGATGAGATTAAAATGAATTCTACAGAAAATCAAGAAGCTATTGATAATTTTATAAAATGGGTTAGTGAAATCTCTGATTGTTTAAATAGTAACAAATGGCGTGGTGAAGATGTAATGGGGATTTTCTTTAATGAATTTAACCGTTATAAAAAGAAAACCGATGCAGGACAAATTTTTACGCCTGACCATATAACATCCTTTATGTATCGTTTGATAAATGTATCTCAATACGATAATGTTGGAGATTTTACATGTGGAAGCGGAGCTTTTCTTGTTAAGTCAATGAGTAACATGATAGATGAAGCAGGGGGAGTAAATACGAGAAAAGCTAAGGATATAAAAGCTAAACAATTATATGGTATAGAATTTGATAGAGAAATTTATGCTCTTGCTTGTGCTAATATGCTTATTCATAAAGATGGTAAAACAAATTTAGAACATTTGGATACTCGAAGTAAAGAAGCATGCGAATGGATTAAGTCAAAACCCATTACAAAGGTACTTATGAATCCACCTTATGAAAATAAGTATGGTTGTATAGAAATAGTTAAAAATGTTTTAGACAACATAAAAAAGGGTACTGATTGTGCTTTTATATTGCCTGACAAAAAACTTGAAAAAGTATCACAAAAAATAGTAAAAAACATTTTAGAAAATCATAGATTAAAAATAATTATCAAACTTCCAGAACCATTGTTCTTTGGAGTAGGTGTTACAACAAGTATTTTTGTTTTTAAAGCAGGTGAGCCTCAAGACAACGAAGAAATTTTTGGTTGTTATATGGAAGATGATGGTCTTGAAACAGTTAAAAACCAAGGTCGTCATGATGTAAAAAACAGATGGCAGGAAAAAGAAGATTATTGGATAGATAGTATTCGTAAATTTAGAGATGAAAAATATAATACTGCTCAATGGATAAAACCAAGCGAGCATTTATCATACCAAATGCCTGAAAAACCTTTTGAAATATTTGAAGAAGATTTTAGAAAAACTGCAATGGATTATTTAATGTTTAAAAAGGGTATTAATGTAAAAGAATTTGGTGAAAAGTTGCTCAATTCAGCTATGTATTCAAGTAAAGTTAATTATAAAGATAATAAAATATCCATTTTATTAAGCAAAGAGGAGTCTAATGAATAAAATCGATGTTACAAAATGGAAAACATTTACTATTGAAGATTTATTCAATAAATGTGAATTGAAATACAAAAAAGGAAAATTTAATAAAGCATCAGATATATCTACTACACAAACTGAAGAATTTAATCTTCCATTAGTTAATGCAAAACACTTTAATAATGGAATAATGTATTATGGACGTAGTTCTGATTTTGAGTCAGAATCAATGACAATAGATGTTGTAGCAGATGGTGCCGCCTCGACCGGAGATGTATATGCTCAGCCTCAAGAAACGGGAGTTCTTTATAATGCATATCTTATAAAACCAAAATTTAAACCAACAGAAAACTTATTATTGTATTTTTCTACGATAATACAGACTTCTATTAAGAAAAAATTTGGATATGAGAATAAATGTACTTGGAATAAAGTAAAATATCTTAAAATATTATTACCTGTTATTAATGTAAATACCCCTGATTATGAATATATGGAATCTTATATGAAAAATATTATGCAAGAATCTGAAAAAAATCTTGAAAACTTGCGAAATATTATACAATGGTAAAAATAAAATAAATTTGAATAATTGGAAAAGTTTTACAATTGGAAAGTTATTTGAAAATGTTGTTAAACCACCAGTTTTGCATACTAAAGATGTAACTGAAATGTCAATGGCATACCATATATTGTAAGAACAAAATTTGATAATGGTATAAAATACAATGTTGAAAAAACATTGCAAATGCAACCTAATCCAGCAGGAAAAATTTCATTTGGTGCAGAAAATGCAACTTTTTTTTATCAGGAAAAAGAGTACGTATCGGGTAGAGATATTTATTATATTGATACTAGATATTTAACAAAGTATGCTTGTCTATTTGTGGTGACTTGTTTACAGACAATAGTAGAAAAATATTCCTACAATTATGGAATGTTTCCTGAACTCGTAAAAAAAGAAGAGATTAAGCTACCAGTTAATAAAAATGGGGAACCTGATTGGGAATTTATGGAAAACTATATGAAAAATATTATGCAAGACACCCAATCAAAACTCGATAAACTTGTTTGTTACAAAGTTTAGTTAATTTTTCTATAATATACTGCTTTTATATTTTTATATTTTTTGTTTTAAAAGTCTAAAAATATTATAAACTTTGTTTTTTAGTTTGACACATTTATTCTTAGAATATTCTTTTGCAGATTTGAAACAAAAACTTATCATAAGGCTTTCATCTAGCAAGAATAACCTATGTCTTTTTAGAATCAATTAGAAATTTTTCTATCGAAGGAATTATGAAAAAAAATTTTTCTTAATTTTTCAGCACTTTTTGAGAGCAAAATTTCAAAATGGACGACCCAAAATAATCAAACCATCCGTTAGTCCGCAAAATGAGTATTTTGGAGTAGTTTGAATTATGAATGGTAGTATTATTTCCTACCCCTCAAACGCCATATTTAAGCCAAAAATCCTAAATAATCGCACCATCTGTAATAATCAAACCACTCAATAAATTACATCCCGTGTATAATTAGAAGTATAGTTTTATAAATTTGTAATCTTAAGCAATCGGGAAAGTGTTTAGTTTTATTGGGGTTTGTTGCCTCTTCCCATGTCTAAAGAAATGTTATTATAAAAATATCCTTTTTATCCTTTTCTTATCCTTAAATTTATCCTTTTTTCCGTTGGCTCTCTGCGTTTTGCCCTCAATCTCGCACACTGTTTAGGTTTCAAAAAGGATAAATAAAGGATAATTTTAATTACATTTGAAGAGGTTTTATTTAAAAATTTCCCACTTGTCGGAAACCCATTTAAAACGTATATTTCCACGTTTAAAAATATTTAAGGGAAGCAAAATTTTTGTCTCAAAAAATGTAATTTTAACTCCAAATGTAATTGTTGAAAAAATTTTTAAAAATCGTTTAAAACTCTTTTAAAATAAGGTTAAAGAGTATTTTTTGTTTAAAATGTTTTCCGGATGAAATGTTAGAAATAACGATTACATTTTTGAATAAAATTTTGTTAAATATAATTTAAAAATGTAATCATAAATGTAATTATAAAATGAAAAAATGTAATATTTTCTGATTGAATAATTACATTTTTATTCGACACCTTCTGACACATTTCCCCCAAACTGACTTCCAATTTAATAACTTTAGAGCGATAGATGGAAGTATGAAAGATATGCTTAAAAAATTTAATACCACAGAAACGTGGATAGATGTTGAAACTTTAGCCAACCTGAAAGAAATATCAAAGCGAGCAATTAGGTTAAGTTTTAACAGTAAAAATTCAAATTATGAAACTAAAATTGAAAATGGCAAAGGTGGAAAGCTGTATAAAATAAGATTATCTAGTATTGAAGAAGAGTTGCAAATAAAATATATTCACGAATATTATGATACCCTTTCAACAACTAATAATATTGTTGAATTACACGAGTTTAAACCTAAAGCTGAAAAAATCATTTCTTTTAAACAAAGAGAGCTTGCACTTGCAAAATATGATTTAGTCAAAATTTGGGAGAATTACAGATTAGAGCAAAAACAAAAAGGCATCTCTAAAAAAATTGCTGATAGAGAATTTTTAACAACATATAATACCGGCTTGTTATACTCAAAAATATTCAATGTTTTAGGGAATATAAGCATTGGAGCTTTGTATCGTTGGAAAATTTTATTGGATAAAAATCCCGATTGGACAACATTAGTCGGAAATTATAACTACACAGCAAACGGTTGTTATAGAACAAGCCTTAATGAAAATGAAATTAAAATATTTTTAAACATACTTTTATCTCCGAATAAATTTTCAATCGGAAGGGCAATATCTTTAACGCAATATATTCTAAAAGAAAAGAATGCAGAAAATATTCCGACAGAAGTTACTTTTAGAAGATATGCCAAATGGTATAAAGCAAATAATTTAGATAAATGGACTCTTGCTCGTGATGGTATGAAAGCATTAAAAGATAAGGTTGAACCGTATATTGTGAGAGATGTAAGTATGCTTGAAGTTGGACAAGTTCTAATTGCTGATGGGCATACCTTAAATTTTCAAGTAATAAATCCATTTACAGGCAAACCTTCAAGAGCAACATTAATCGGTTTTCTTGATTGGAAATCCGGTGGACTTGTCGGATATGACATTATGCTTGAAGAAAATACTCAAAATATTGCAAATGCTTTGAGGAACGCAATTTTAAATATGGATAAAGTTCCTGAATATGTTTATCAAGATAACGGTAGAGCATTTAAATCTAAATTCTTTAATGGCGATAGTAAGTTCGAAGAATTAGGTTTTACAGGGGTTTATCAAAAATTAGGAATAACACCTGTTTATGCAACACCATATAATGCTCGTGCAAAAGTTATTGAGCGATTCTTTTTAGATTTTCAAGAAAGTTTTGAAAAATTAATGCCAAGTTATATCGGCACAAGCATTGATAATAAACCTGCGTATATGAACAGGAATGAAAAACTCCACAAACAAATTCACTCACAAAAAGCGAATTTTGTTCCGACTATTGAGCAAGCATTAATCTTAATAAAAGAATGGTTGAAGTTTAAACATTCACAGCCTTGCCCTAATAATAGAAGTAAAACTATTGCACAAATGTTAGCAACTATTCAAAAACAAAATATTGATGAATCACAGCTTGATGATTTAATGATGGATACTGTTGTAAAACACATCGGCAGAAACGGTATAAGATTTTTAAAAGCAGATTATTTTAATGACGCACTTTACGGAATAAGAGGAAAATGCGTTGTTAAATACAATTTAAACGACCTTTCATATATAAAAATATATTCGATGAAGGGCGAATTTTTATGCCGAGCAGACAGAGTAACTGCAACTCATCCTCTTGCTCATTTGTTGGGTGATGTAAAAGATATAGAAGATTACAAGCAAAAAATCAGAAAACAAAAACAATTACAAAATAAGACAATAAAAGCTGTTAAAGAACATTTTTCACTTGAGGATATTGATTTAATTAAATCAAAACTTATTGATGCAGAAATTTCAAAAGAAGAATTAATAATTGAACAACCTGTAATTGAAAAACAAGAAGTTAAAAAAGAAAAAACAAAACAACCTGAAACCTATGTTCAAAACCGAAAACGACCAATATTTAAGGATAACTACGAACGCTATGAGTGGCATATGAAAAATGGGTGTATCGGTAATGAAGATAGGCAATGGTTGAGTGAGTACATAAGATCGGAGGAATTTAAAATTATCTATGAGAAATAGTTTAATTAAAACAAAAAATGTAAAACGGTTTATATCCTTGATAGATAACCTTCAAAAAGCACCGTCAAATGTGGCAAAAATGGCTCTTGTTTATGGAACATTCGGGCTTGGCAAATCACAAACAATAATGTGGTGGGTTACAAATAATGATGCAATTTATATAAGGTGTAATCACAATATTTCTCCCAAATGGTTATTAACTGAAATTGTAAAAGAACTTGATGAAGTTCCCTGCTATACTTCACAGAGATTATTTGAACAGATAGAAGATAATTTAAAGCATAATCCTAAAATACTTGTTGTTGATGAGATTGATTATCTGTTTTCAAACCGACACACAATAGAAACTTTAAGGGATATTCACGATAAGTTGGGTATCCCTATTTTATTAGTCGGAATGGAATTAGCGGATAAAAAGCTACAAAAATATGGACATATTAACGATAGAATTTTTGCAAAATTAAAGTTTGAAAAATTATCCAAGGACGATTTTAAAGAAATTATTGAAACCTTATCCGAAATAAACTTTTGCGATAAAGCCATAAAATATGTTGCAAGCAGAAATCTACAATTCCGGCAAGTTGTAAAAATAATAGCAAAGTCGGAACAATTAGCACAAACAAATAAATTAACGGAAATAACAGAAGAAATAATCAAAGGAGTTATTGATGAAGAATAAGGTTCTAAAATTATGCAAACGCTTGAATAAAGTTACAGCATCAGAAATTGCACCGATTTTAATGCTTGATGAAAAAGAGGTTTCTAATATCCTCAATGAATTGGTTAATGAAGATAAGCTGACAGTAAGAGAGGATTTGATTTATTTTTACAAGGAAGTTGAAAGAAAAGCTCCTCTGCCGTTGTTTTTTGAATACAGAGAAAAAGAAGAAATTGAATTATTAATTAGATGTTTTAGTTGTGAAATTCCAAGCATAAAAGCAAGCTGGTTATTAAAAATAAAAGAACCTGTGATTTGTAGATTTTATTCATATTTTAGAGAGCTTATTTATAATAAACAATTAGAAGAATTAAAGGTTTTGTTTAATAAAAATCCGAAAATACCCTGCGAGAGAAATTTTGTGAGTGTTTTAAATTTTATGTATTATTACAACGGACAAACATATATTTCAAAGAAAAAATTATTACACAAACATACAGAAAAACCATTTTCCAAAATGGATATGTCGGAGTTTAAAAAAGTTTATTCAAAATTAACAAGAAGAGTAAATCACAACAGTATGCAAAATTTTGTTCATTTACATTTGGCGGAGCAAATTTTTAGATTTAATCATAATTATGATGAAGTATATAACGAAATAACAAGATTTATTTAAGATTTTTGTATATAATTGAGCTATGGATAAAGAATTACAAAAAGGTGAAATAATCATTTATACAAGTGAAGACGGCTCAATTTCACTTGATACTAAACTTGAAAACGATACAATTTGGCTTACGCAAGATATGATTGTAACTTTATTTAATTCAAGTAAAGCAAACATATCCGAACATATTAGTCATATTTTTCAAGAAGAAGAATTAGACAGAGAATCAACTGTTCGGAAATTCCGAACTGTTCGAAAAGAAGGTAGCAGAAATGTTTCAAGGAATTTAGAATATTATAATCTGGATATGATTATTGCTGTCGGTTATAGAGTTAATTCTAAAATTGCTACAAAGTTTAGAAAATGGGCGACAAATACATTAAGAGAATATCTTACTAAAGGTTTTGTTATCAATGAAAAAATGTTGAAGGATCAACAAAATAAAATCCAGACTCTGCAATCAACTGTAAGCCTTTTAACAAGAAGTATTCAAAATCAAATTTCAACTGTTGATGAAGCGCAGGATGTTGCAAATATTTTGGACAATTTTGCTAAAGGGTTGGATTTATTAGACGATTTTGACCACAAAACCCTTGATACAAAAGGAAAATCACAAAAAGAAGCTGTTGTTATTTCTGAAAGCGAATTTTTAAAAGTCATTGATAAAATGAAATCAGAATTTGCATCTGATGTTTTTGCAAACCCAAAAGACGGAAGTTTTGCAAGTTCTGTTAATCAGATTTACCAAACTTTTGGCGGGAATGATTGTTATCCGACATTAGAAGAAAAAGCCGCAATGCTTTTATATTTGATAACAAAAAATCATTCATTTTCTGACGGGAATAAACGTATTGCAGCAAGTTGCTTTTTGTATTTCTTAAATAAAAACAATATGCTCTATAAAAATAATTTACCAATTATCGATAACGGAACACTTTTTGCTTTGACTCTTTTGATAGCCGAAAGCAAACCTGAAGAAATGGAAATTATGAAACAAATTGTTGTAAGTGTTTTAAATAAAGGGTAAATAAAGGGGAGAATTATGCCATATATTGAAGCAAAATTAAGTATTGAATTAAATGACAGCCAAAAAGACGAATTACAGGCAAAATTAGCACAGGCTGTATCTTCTGCGTTTTCTAAACCGAACGCATATATTATGACAAATATTGAAGATGAAAAATCTTTGTATATGGGTGGTAAAAAAGTTGAAAAAGGTGCTTATGTTGAAGTTAAAGCATTGGGAACAGTTACTAAACCATCTTGTCAGACTGCAACAAAAACAATTTGCGATATTCTAACAAATGACTACGGTTTAAACGGCGCACAAATTTATATTACCTATCACCCTGTTGATATGTGGGGTTGGAATGGATCAATGTTTTAATGTTTTAGACAAATTAGCAAAATCGAAATTCAGAAGTAAATTTAAACTTAGAGCAAAAGAGATAGAGTATATTAAGGATAAAGGACTTAATACAATCTATTCACATGTCTGCGATTTTATTCATGATAGAGTTGCACCGGTAGAACCAATCAATGACGGCAAACAAACTCCAATGCGAGAACATCCTGTATTTATTGCCCAACACGCAACCGCAACCTGTTGCCGTGGCTGTATTGAAAAATGGCATAAATTTCCAAAAGGCAGAGAACTAACTGCTTCAGAACAAGAATATCTTGTTTCAGTAATTATGGAGTGGATAAAGCGGCAAATTAACATAAAATAAATTACATTGTTTTTGTGATAGAATTTCATAGAAGGAGTATTATGACTAAATTACAAATCAATGCCGGACAAGATCATATTGCAAAATATGTATCGGCAAATCCTATAATTACAGGGATTACCGAATTAATTTGGAATAGCCTGGATGCCAATGCAACTACCATAAATATTGTTACTAGAGATAATGGTCTAAATGGGTTTGAATATATTGATATTATTGATGATGGACATGGCTGTACATATATGCAAGCAAAAAATGCTTTTCAATATATTGGAAATTCTTATAAGAGAAATCGAGATAAAACAAAAGACAACAAAAGAAGTTTACATGGTAGTGAGGGTAGAGGACGATATAAAGCTTTAAGCATTGGAAACTACTTAAAATTTAGCAGTATTTATCTTGATGAGCAAGATAATTTAAAGAAAGAATTTACCGTAAGACTTTCAACTAGTGATTTAACAGTAAGTGATATTGCAGAAGAAAAAATATGTAACGACCAAAATATAAATACCGGAGTTTCAATAAGAATTTCTGGTATTGAAAACAAATCTACATTATTTGATGAGGATAATATTAGTGCCATTCAAGAAATGTTTGCGATTTATTATTCCTTATATTCGGATTTTACAATTATAATAGATGGAAAAACGATTGATCTTTCTTCAAAAATAAAAAAGATTTATCCCAAAACGGGAAAGAAAGATATTTTAATTAAAAACAACAATGGAGATGAAATAAATATCTCATTAAAAATCATAGAATGGGCATTTTCAAAATCTAAAGGAGACAAAAAATCATCAAAAAGATTAAATTTGTGCAATAAAGACGGCTGTCCATTATATCAAACAACTTTAGGTGTTAATGTTGAAGATATAAATTTGTCTCTATATGTAATGTCGGAGTATATTTCAAAGTTAAATAATAATGGTTTATTGTCTGAACTGAATGAAGATACACAGTTGATAATTAACGAATCACGTAATTTTTTAAAAGAATATTTAAATATTGAAAAGACAGAAAAAAGAAAACAATATATAGAGCAGTTAAAACTTGAAAATATATATCCATACAAAGATGAAGAGATATCTTCAAAAGTAATAAGTGCCGAAAAAGATTTATTTGATGTTATTGCTGTAAAAATAGACGAATGTATTCCCAAGTTTACAAGTCAAGATAAAAAAAATAAAAAATTAACATTTGCACTTATAAAAGAGGCTATAGCTAATAAATCTTCAAAACTAAAAAATATACTAAGAGAGGTGTGTTCATTATCTGATGATGATATTGAAAAATTTGATAGGATTTTAGAATATACTACTCTTCCAAATATAATTGCAACCTCAAATGAAGTAATTAATAGGATTCGTTTTTTAACTGAATTACGTGAATTTGTAGCTGGAGATATTAGTAATAAAGTTAAAGAGCGTTCACAATTACATAAAATTTTGGAAAAAGAACAATGGATATTTGGAGAGCAATATAAACCTGGAACATCTGATAAATCATTAAAAAATGTTTTAAAAGAACATATTAAACAATTAAATAGAGAGAATTTGATTGAAGAGAGTGTGTTAGAAGAAATTTCAAAAGATAAAGATCCTAGTTTAGATTTAATCCCAGATCTATGTTTATGGAGTGCTATACCGAGAGATTCACAAGAGAAACGTGAACATTTATTTATTGAATTAAAAAGACCAAGTCAGAATGCAACAACAAAGGAAAAACAACAAATAAATGACTATGCTTTTGCTGTAGCTAATGATAAAAGATTTAGTAAAGAAAATACATTTTGGAATTTTGTATTGGTTGTTACCAAAATTGATGAACGTTTAAGACAAGAGAAAAAAGACAATCAAAAGAGTCTAAATGGACTATACGGAGAAGGGGAAAACTTCAAAGTGTATATTTATGAATGGAGTTATTTAATAGAGCAAAAAGAAGGAGAGTTAAGAAGATTAAAAGAACTTCTTGATCTAAACCTAGAAGAATCTCCTGAAGATTTGTCATATTTGAAAACAGTGCATTCAGAATATATACCAGAATAAAAGGAGTGGAGTATGACTAATAAATATTCAGTTGCACAATATTCAGTAGATAACATTCTTGGCTTTATAAATAGTGGAGAAATCTCCATTCCTGAGATTCAGCGTCCATTTGTTTGGAAGCCAAAGAATGTCAGGGATTTGGTCGATTCATTATATAATGGCTACCCAACGGGATATTTAATCATTTGGCAAAATCCTTCAGTACGATTAAAAGATGGTAGAGAAGCCGGTGGTACAAAAATTTTAATTGATGGTCAACAAAGAGTTACTGCCTTGATGACAGCATTAGCTGGAAAACCTATTCTAACAGAGGATTATGAAACAAAAGCCTACAAAATTGCATTTAATCCTTTGGCGGAAGATGGTGAAGAACGGTTCGCAGTACAAACTCCGGCTCACGTAAAAAGTAAAAATTGGATACCTGATATTTCGGTTGTTTTTAAACCTGATTTTAATGCATTTAACTTTATTAACGAATATATTCAAAATAATCCTGAAACATCCAGTGATATTATCAATAGAGCTATTCAAAAACTACTAGATATTAGAACTTGCCAAATGGGTACGATTATATTAGTTCCTGACTTAGATATAAATGAAGTTACAGAAATTTTTGTAAGAATTAACTCACAAGGCAAACGCCTTAATGAATCAGATTTTGCTATGTCCAAAATTGCAGCAGATGCTAAATATGGTGGCAACATTCTTAGAAAAGCAATCGATTATTTCTGTCATTTGGCTGTTGATCCAAATTTTTATGAAAAACTTTCTACAACGGATATTGAATTTATGGAGTCTGAATTTGCAGGATTATTAAAATGGTTAAAGGATGATAAAGAGGCAATATATGACCCTGATTACAATGATATGTTGCGTGTTTGTCTAATGCACAAATTTGGAAGAGGTAAACTGGGTGATTTAGTAAGTTTACTTTCAGGTCGTGATTTTGAAACAAGAACATATAAAGAAGATATTGCAGAAGACAGCTTTAATAAATTAACAGCAGGTGTTAAGAATTTTATGAATGAATATAATTTCAAAAATTTTGTGCTTGCTATAAAAGGTTGCGGCTTTATAAGTGAAAAACTTTTAAATTCAAAAATGACATTAGATTTCGCATATACATTATATTTAATGCTAAGCAACTCAAAAGAAATTGAAAAAACAGAAGTTAAAAAATTGGTTCAGAAGTGGTTTATTCTATCTACGTTGACAAGCAGATATATCGGTTCACCTGAATCACAAATGGATAGAGATTTAAGAAACATTAGTGCAAAAGGATTTAAGGCTTTCTTGCAGGAAGTTGAAGAAGCTGATTTATCTGAAACATTCTGGAATGTAGGTTTAGTACAAAATCTGGAAACATCATCTATTAACAGTCCATATTTTAACACCTATATTGCTGCACAAGTTTGGAACGCAGAACAGTCATTGTTCTCTTCAACAACCAAAGTTTCTGACTTGATCTCTGTTATGGGTGATGTTCATCACATATTTCCAAAAGAATATTTAAAACAAAACGGATTTGATGATAAATCAAAATATAATCAAGTGGCAAATTATACTTATTTAGATACCGGTGTAAATATTTCCATTGGAAAGCAAGCACCGTGTGAATATTTTACAAAAGCATTAGAGCAATGTAAAAATGGACAATGCTGTGTTGGCACGATATTGAGCGAAGAAGAACTTAAAAATAATCTTAAAACAAATTGTATCCCGGAAAGAGTTCTGACAATGCAAGCAAGCGATTATGATGAATTTTTGCTAGAACGTAGAAAAATGATGGCTGAAAAAATTAAAAAGTTTTATTATTCAATATAAATAAAGGATATGTAGTGAATAATTATAAAAAATTAAATCTTAGCATAGTTGGAGTTTTAGTACCAACGAAGAATGAAACAAAAGTCAATGATGAAATTAAAAAACTTGATAATAAAATGTATTGGTTACCTTGGGGGTACCGGTTTGGAACGTTAACAAAAGTTTGTCAATTTCTATATAAAAATGGGTATTGGAATTGTACATCAAAATTTAATGAAGAAAACCAACAATTTTTTATTTATTCAGATTCAATGCCTAATAATTACCCATTAATATTTTTTCACCATGATTCAAAAAATCAGGGAGGTAATGGTTTAATTTATTATAAATATAATATAGAAAAAGTTATTATAAGCAAAAATAATTCTATACCAATAAAAATAGATTCTTTATCTTACACTCCATTACAACCAACAAGCAAAGTTTGGTTTGGTATAAACAGAGTATGTTCATTAGAACGAGAGGGAATAGATTTTGGGAGTTTTAAGATTCATCCGGAAATAATGAAACAAGAAGCTAGACAAGTTAACAAAAAAACAGATGCTACTTATTTATATTACCAAGTTCTTCCAGTGATTGAACCTTTCCACAATGATAATGATCCTACTTGTAACTGTCTAATTTGTAGATAGCAATTAAAGAGTAATCATATTATTTATATTTTTTCAATATACCACTTCGACATTCCAAAGTGATTAAAGTTCCACTGTAGTTCAAAATAGAAATTAAATTCTAAAGAGTTATCGTCTTTGAAGTTCCAAGAGTATTTATTCAGTTGTTTTTTACGGTAACTTTCAAAGGCTATTTGTATTTCTTTGG
>OIYG01000584.1_pt1 | contig 34173 bp, 42 predicted proteins | sample 1587861 | NCBI WGS metagenome assembly OIYG01 (sample SAMN03283272) | human gut metagenome | biome: human-associated habitat; material: feces | host: Homo sapiens | place: Peru | collected 2012 | reverse complement strand
ATTACCATAAGTAAAGATACTGAACTTATATTTCCAAAAGATCCTACACGAGATGGTTATGTTTTTAAAGGTTGGCTTGATAAAAACGGAACTCCTATTTATAACAAAGTACTACTTGCAGAAGACACAACTCTTTATGCAGTTTGGGAAAAAGCAGAAAATTAAAAAAAACTAGTTCTAAAACTTAAAAACCTAAAACAAACACTAATACAAGTAATAACAATAGTAGTATTAATACTAATAAACGTAATCAAAATGCAAATAATAATACAAACATCAATAATAATGAAAATATGTTTTACCTGAAGAAAAGACTCAAGCAGAGAAAAATGATGAGTATGGGAAACAACTTCAAAACAAGTATTCAGTTAAGATTGTATATAAATATTTAAAAGAAGTAGAATTAACATTAAAAAAATATCCAAACGGTTTCTTTAAAGAAATGAAATATAATATCGTATTATTCAAGACAAAGTTATTTAGAAGATAGAGCTATTTTGTTTTCTGATATGATGACTAGAGCAACAAAGAGATCATGTTACAATGATGGTACTCCAATAAATAGAAAAGCAAAATTAATTAGTTCACAAATTAAAGAACATTTTAAAATATTATCCAATACAGGAAGATATTATTGGAATAGATTCTTATAATATAAGTTTAAATAAATTAGGAAAGGAGGAAATAAATGAAGAATGATTTACTAGTAAAAATAATCATAGCAGTAGTTGTTCTTATAGGATTAGGATACTTCGTATATACAAATAATGTTTCAAAAGAAAAAGAATTAGTTTTTGAAGCAAGAATTAAAGAAGTAACAGTAAATGATAATGTATATACTGTTTTAGTGGAAGAATATGATAAAAAGAAAAAAGAATATACTGTAGAGTATGAATTTGAAATAAATAAAGACACAAAAATAGTTTATAACAATGAAGATTCTACTGCAGATAAATTAAAGGTAAATCAAAAAGTAACTATTACTTCATCCGATGTGATTTTACCAAGTGAACCAGCTAAATTATCTAATGTTAAAAAAATAATTATTTCAAAAGATTAATTAGTTTTAAAGGCTCTAAGTCGTTAAAAAGAGAGATGTAAATGATTTTTACACCATTTACACCCCAACTATTGACTTAGAGCCTCATTTTTGTCTAACATTTTGGATGCAGTTCAAAACTCAAACACATTTTAGATATTTTAATCTAAAAATCCATCATAATGACGGCTAACCATTTGTGATTGAATTGTTTGTAACAACTCTAATGCAACACTTACTACGATAAGTATTGATGTACCACCAAATGTTATTGCTATTCCTGGCATTGCACCCTGAAGTGCAATAGGTAGTACTGCTACTACTGCAAGGAAGAAACCTCCTGCCCAGCAAATATTTTTTAATACTTTAGATATGTAATCTGCAGTATTTTTTCCAGCTCTAATTCCTGGAATAAATCCACCATTTTGTTTTAATTGATTAGACATCTCTACTGGATTTACAGTAAACATTGTATACACAAATGTAAATGCTACTATAAGTATCATATAAATTACTGCGTATGCTACTAAATACCATACTGATTCAGATGAAGCAGAACAAATCTTTAATACTACTCCCCAGAATCCTGTTGCAGCACCTTTAGATACAAGTTGAATTATTGTTGCTGGTATCATTAAAAATGACATTGCAAATATAACTGGCATAACACCTGCCATTGCAACTTTTAGAGGTATATGCGTATTTTGACCGCCATACATCTTTCTTCCAACAACTTTTTTAGCGTAGTTTACTGGTATTCTTCTTTCTGCTTGTTGTACATAAACAACTCCTGCTAAAAGAACAATAAATGCAACTACTAACGCTATAACTGCAACTATATTCCAAACGCCACCTGCAGCAAATTCACTAAGTGATACTAATGCTCCTGGAGCACCTGAAACAATACCTACAAAGATTATTACAGATACACCATTTCCAATTCCATTCTCAGTTATCTTATCTGATAACCACATAAGAAGCGCTGTACCAGCTGTAAGACATAATACAAACAATATCATTCCAACAGCTTTTCCTGCTCCATAAGTCATTGGAGCAAGAAGATAAGCTTTATAGTTAAAATATAATCCTACTGCTTCTACTATTGCAAAAACAATAGTTAAAAGTTTAGTGTACTTTGCTAATTTTTGTCTACCAACTTCTCCCTCATCTTTTAGTTTTTCTAAACTTGGGATAACAGTTTGTAAAAGGTTTAGCACAATTGACGCTGTGATGTAAGGTGATATTGTCATTGCAAATATTGAAAAACGATTGAACGCACCACCAGAAATTATATTTATAGTTCCCATTATTCCGTTAGATGTTGTATTAACGGCTGACAAGAAAGCTACTTTGTTCATTCCTGGAACTGTTACAAATGTACCAATTCTAAATAATATTATTATTAAAATTGTATACAAAATCTTTTTTCTAATATCCTTAACAACGAATATATTTTTCACAGATTCAAGCATACTACTTCACCTCTATCTTTCCACCGCAAGCTTCTATTTTTTCACGAGCTGAATTAGATACTTTTTTAGCTTCTACAGTAATAGTTTTAGTTAAATTTCCATTTCCTAAAACTTTAAGTCCTGATTTTGGATTTCTAATCATACCTTCATTTAAAAGAAGTTCCATATTAACAACTGTTCCGTTATCAAATTTCTCTAAATCTGAAACGTTGATTATTGCGTATTCTGTTGTAAATACAGAGTTATTAAATCCACGTTTAGGAATTCTTCTGTATAATGGAGTTTGTCCTCCTTCGAATCCTCTTCTTATTTTTCCACCAGTTCTAGCTTTTTGGCCTTTGTGTCCTTTACCAGCTGTTTTACCTAAACCGCTACCAATTCCACGACCAATTCTTCTTCTTGTAGAAGTAGAACCATATGCTGGTCTTAAATCTTGCATTTCCATGATAAGCTTTACCTCCTTCTTTCACATTATTTCATTAACTTTTTGATATCAATTCCTCTTTGAAGTGCTACTTGCTCTGGAGTTCTCATTTCTTTTAATGCTTCAATAGTTGCTAGTACAACATTTCTGCTATTACGAGAACCTAATGTTTTAGCTGTAACATTTTTGATTCCTGCAAGCTCTAATACTGGTCTTACTGCACCACCTGCAATAATACCTGTACCTTCAGGAGCTGGCTTCATTATAACGCGAGAAGAATTAAGTTTTTTATCATATTCGTGTGGTATTGTACCATTTACGATAGGTACAGTAATTAAGTTTTTCTTAGCTGCATCTGTAGCTTTTTTGATAGCTTCTGGTACTTCTGATGCTTTTCCTGTTCCAACACCAATTTTACCTTTTTCATTACCAACTACTACAAGTACGCTAAATCTAAAAGTTCTACCACCCTTAACAACTTTAGCAACACGACCAACGTAAACTACTTTTTCTTTAAATTCAGAAACTTCTTTTGGTGCTCTTTCTTTACGTGGTTTGTTTTCTCTTGCTTGCTTTGATTCTTGCATTAATTTTTCCTCCTACCTTTAAAATTTAAGTCCTGCTGCTCTTGCAGCTTCTGCTAACTCTTTAACTTTTCCATGATATAGGTTACCATTTCTATCGAATACTACTGTATCGATATTTTTTTCTAATGCACGCTTAGCAATTAATGTACCTACTTCTTTAGCAGCTTCAATGTTAGATGCTTTAGTTTTTACTTCAGCGTCTAAAGTTGAGGCAGAAACAAGTGTAGACCCAGCTTCATCATCTATAATTTGTGCATAAATATTTGTTAAACTTTTATATACAGATAGTCTAGGACATGCAGCTGTTCCTTTAACTTTTGCTCTAACTCTTGCTTGTCTTGCTTCTCTTCTATCTGATTTTGTTTTTCTACTAATCATTGTTTTTTCCTCCCCTCATTATTTCTTGCCGCCGGCTTTTCCTTCTTTTCTTCTTATATGCTCATCTGCATATTTAATTCCTTTGCCCTTATATGGTTCTGGAAGTTTCTTTTCTCTAACAACTGCAGCTACTTGGCCAACACGTTGTTTATCTATTCCTTTTACAATAATTGTATTAGGATCTGGAACTTCAAATGTAACATCTTCTGTATCGAAGAATTCTACTGGATGAGAATATCCAAGTGTAAGTGCAAGTTTGTTACCTTGCTTTGCAGCTCTGTAACCAACACCGTTTATCTCTAAACGTTTGCTATATCCTTCTGTTACACCAGTAATCATATTAGCAATTAAAGATCTTGTTAAACCATGAAGTGCTTTATAGTTATCACTCTCACGAGTAACTACTACTTCGCCATTTTCAACTTTAACATCTATGCCTTTTACAACTTCCATTGTTAAAGTACCTTTTGGTCCTTTTACAGTAACGTCTTTTCCTGCTACTGTTACTTCTGCACCAGTTGATAAGGCGATTTTCTTATTTCCTATTCTTGACATAATAATTCCTCCTTACCAAATGTATGCCATTACTTCTCCACCAACATTTAGTTCACGAGCTTTTTTGTCTGTAACTATTCCCTTTGATGTAGAAATTATTGCTGTACCTAGGCCATTTAATACTCTTGGTAGATTTTCTACTTCAGCGTACATTCTAAGACCTGGTTTACTAATTCTTTTTAAACCTTGAATAACTGACTTATTTTCAAAATATTTAAGTGTTATTCTTATTGTCTTGTGTGTATCTTCTACTACTTCACAAGAAGCTACATATCCTTCCTCTAGAAGAATATTTGCTATTTCCATTTTAACCTTAGAATAAGGTACATCGACTAACTCATGGTGCTGCTTTGATGCATTTCTTATTCTAGTAAGCATATCTGCTACTGGATCTGTTAAGTTCATTTTGTACCCTCCTTACCAACTTGCCTTTTTAACACCTGGCATCTCACCTTTGTATGCTAAATTTCTAAAACATATACGGCAAATACCATATTTTCTCATGTAAGAATGTGGTCTTCCACATATTTTACATCTGTTATAATAACGAGTGCTAAATTTAGGTGTTCTTTGTTGTTTTGCTATCATTGATTTTTTTGCCATGCCACATTCCTCCTAATTCTTTGCAAAAGGTAGACCTAGAAGTTCAAGTAATGCTTTTGCTTCTTCATCAGTCTTAGCAGTTGTTACGAATATAACATCCATACCACGTGCTTTATCTACCTTATCAAATTCAATTTCTGGGAAAATCATTTGCTCTTTTATACCAAAAGCATAATTTCCACGTCCATCAAAAGATGTTGTGCTAAGTCCTTTAAAGTCTCTTACTCTTGGAAGAGCTACGTTAAATAATCTTGTAGCAAAATCATACATTTTGTCTCTTCTTAGAGTTACTTTACAACCAATGTTCATACCTTCTCTTAATTTGAAAGCTGCAATTGATTTCTTAGCTTTAGTTATAAGAGGCTTTTGACCAGTAATTGTTTGTAGGTCAGCAGCAGCTATATCTAATGCTTTTGAGTTATCTTTAACATCTGATACACCCATGTTTATAACAATTTTAGTAAGACGAGGTACTTGCATAATTGAAGTATAACCAAATTTTTCTTTTAATGCTGGAACTATCTCTTTATTATATTTCTCTTTAAGATTCATTTACTTTTACCTCCTTACTTAATTTCTGTGTGACATTTTCTGCAAACTCTAGTTTTTACACCATTTGCATCTATCACTACACCTAGTTTTACACCTTTTCCACATTTTTCACAGAAATAATTTACTTTAGAAATGTTAACAGGTGCTTCAATTTTAAGTATTCCAGATTCTTGACCTTGTTTTCTTGGTTTAACGTGTCTTGTTCTTACGTTTATACCTTGAACTATAACTTTGTTGTCAGCTCTTAATACTTTTATTACTTTACCTTTTTTGCCTTTTTCTGTACCAGAATTTACTATAACAGTATCTCCTGTTCTAAGTTTTACTTTACTTTCATTTTTAATATTTCTTATCATCTTAGTCCACCTTCCTTACAGTACTTCTGGTGCTAAAGATATAATTTTCATATAATCTTTATCTCTCAACTCTCTTGCAACAGGTCCGAAGATACGAGTTCCTTTTGGAGTCTTATCATCTTTTATAATAACTGCTGCATTCTCGTCAAATTTAATGTATGAACCATCTTGACGTTTAAGTCCAGTTTTACTTCTTACGATAACAGCTTTTACAACATCGCCTTTATTTACAACGCCGCCTGGTGTTGCAGTTTTAACAGAAGCTACGATTACGTCTCCGATATTTCCCCATTTTCTATGGTGACCACCAAGAACTCTAATACACATAAGCTTCTTTGCGCCAGTGTTGTCAGCTACATTTACAACTGATTGTTGTTGTATCATAGTAGGATCCTCCTTTTCTCTATTTTGCTTTTTCTACTATTCTAACTAGTCTATATCTTTTATCTTTGCTTAGTGGTCTTGTCTCCATAATTTCAACTGTGTCGCCAATTCCACAAATATTTTCTTCATCATGAGCTTTTAACTTTAATGTATCAGTCATGATTTTGTTGTAAAGCGGATGTTTAAACTTAGTGTCAATTCTTACAACTATTGTCTTATCCATTTTATTTGAAACTACTTTTCCAATTTTAGTTTTACGCATATTTCTTTCCACTTTGTCTTACCTCCTACTTTTCTTCTTCTTGAGCATTTTCTGCTGCTTTCTTTGTAGCTTTCTTAGTTGTAGTTTTCTTTGCCTTAGGAGCTTTTTTAGCTTCTTTTTCTTTAATCTCTTTTACTACAACTTCGCCACCATTTTTCTTTATTGTTAAAATAGTGCTTACTCTTGCAATATTTTTCTTAGTGTCTACTATTTTGTGAGGATTATCTAATCCGTTTAGGGATAAAGAAAATCTCAATTTAAAAAGTTCTTGTTTTAGTGCTTTAAGCTCTGCTTCAAGTTCTTTTTCATTCATTTTTTTATAATCATTAAGGTTATTATTCTTCAATTGTCTTACCTCCCTCTAGCTGTTCTGCCTTGCTTACTATTTTACATTTAATAGGAAGCTTTTGAATAGCTTTTCTTAGAGCTTCTTTTGAAGTAGCCTCATCAAGTCCGCTAATTTCAAACATTACTCTTCCAGGTTTTACTACTGCAACGAAGTACTCTGGATTACCTTTACCAGAACCCATACGAGTTTCAGCAGGCTTCTTAGTTATTGGCTTATCTGGGAATATTGTTATCCACATTTTACCAAACTTTTTAGTATATCTTGAAATTACAACTCTGGCTGATTCAATTTGGTTGTTTGTAATAAATGTAGGTTCTAGAGCAACAATACCATATTCTCCATGAACTATTTTAGTTCCACGAGTAGCATTTCCTCTGATTCTACCTTTTTGCATTTTTCTAAATTTTGTTCTTTTAGGTACTAACATTACTGTATACCCCCTTTATTGTTTTTTACAGGTAGAACTTCTCCTTTATATATCCAAACTTTAACACCGATAATACCATATGTAGTATTTGCTTCTGCAAATCCATAATCTATATCTGCTCTTAAAGTTTGTAGAGGAATTGTTCCCTCGCTGTAGTGTTCGCTTCTTGCGATTTCTGCTCCGCCCAAACGTCCAGATACTTGAGTTTTTATACCCTTAGCTCCAGCACGCATTGTACGATTCATTGCTTGTTTCATTGCTTTTCTAAATGAAATTCTCTTTTCAAGTTGTGCAGCAATGTTTTCTGCTACAAGTGTTGCATCCATATCTAAGTTCTTAACTTCAACTATATTTACAGATACATTTTTACCTGTCAACTTATCTAATTTCTTCTTTAATTCTTCAATAGCTGCTCCGCCTTTTCCTATAATCATTCCAGGCTTAGCAGTATTTAAGCTAACACGTACGTCATTTCCTTTTCTTTCTATCTTGATTTCAGAGATACCAGCTGTCTTTAAAGTTTTCTTCAAGTATACACGAATTTTGTTGTCTTCAACAAGATTTTTTGAATAATCTTGTTTAGATGCATACCAAGTTGAAGACCAATCTTTAATTATGCCAACTCTTAAACCATGTGGACTTACTTTTTGACCCATTGTGTGCTCCTCCTATTCCATTTCTTTTAGAACTATTGTTATATGACTAGTTCTTTTCTTTATTCTATATGCTCTACCTTGAGCTCTAGGCATTACCCTTTTCATTGATGGACCTTGACCTGCATAAGCTTCTGCAACATATAATTTTGATTCGTTCATTCCATGATTGTTTGTTGCATTTGCCATAGCAGATTTAAGTATCTTAGAAATGATAGGGCTTGCAGCTTTATTTGTATATCTTAATATTGCTACTGCCTCTTGTGCATTTTTACCTTTGATTGTATCTAAAACAATTTTAGCTTTTCTTGCACTAATTCTTGCATATTTTAATTCTGCTCTTGCTTCCATGTTTATGGTTCCTCCTATTTCAAATTCTAATTAACTTTGCTCTTCTTATCTCCAGCGTGTCCTCTGAAAAGTCTTGTTGGAGCGAATTCGCCTAATTTATGTCCTACCATTTCTTCAGTAACATATACAGGTACATGACGTCTTCCATCATGAACTGCTATTGTGTGTCCTATCATTTGTGGATATATAGTAGATGATCTAGACCAAGTCTTGATAGCTTCTTTACTATCTGTTTCATTCATCTTTTCGATCTTAGCTAGAAGTTTTGCATCTACATAAGGTCCTTTTTTTAGTGATCTTGACATAGTTCATATCCTCCTATTTTCTATTTCTTCTCTTTACGATAAATTTGTCAGTTCTGTGATTCTTCTTACGAGTCTTGTAACCTAGTGCTGGTTTACCCCATGGAGTCATTGGTCCTGCGTGTCCTACTGGAGCTTTACCTTCACCACCACCATGTGGGTGATCGTTAGGGTTCATTACAGATCCTCTAACTGTAGGTCTAATACCCATGTGACGAGTCTTACCTGCTTTACCAAGATTTACATTTTCATTATCTGTATTTCCTAGTACACCGATTGTAGCCATGCATTCAACTGGTATAAGTCTCATTTCGCCAGAAGGCATTCTTACGTGTGCGTATTTTCCTTCTTTTGCCATAAGTTGAGCTGATGCTCCAGCTGTTCTTACTAATTGGCCACCTTTACCTTTGTGAAGTTCAATGTTGTGTATTTCTGTACCAACTGGAATTGCACTAATTGGTAATGCGTTACCAACTTTTATATCAGCAGTATCTGATGATATAACTTTCATTCCGTCAGTTAATCCTAAAGGTGCTAATATGTATGATTTTGTTCCATCTTCATATTCAATAAGTGCTATGTTTGCTGTTCTGTTTGGATCATATTCGATACCAATTACTGTTGCGAACATATCGCGTTTATTTCTCTTGAAATCTATTATTCTATATTTTCTTCTTGAACCACCACCATGATGTCTAACTGTTATTTTACCTGTATTGTTTCTTCCTGCATTTTTCTTTAAAACTGTAAGAAGAGATTTTTCAGGTTCGAATTTTGTAATTTCTTCGTTAGCTAGAGTAGTCATGTGTCTTCTTGATGGAGTTGTTGGTCTAAATGATTTTATTCCCATTTTACTTTCCTCCCTCACTTGCAAATGCTGAAGAAATTTCAGCTATTTCTGTATTATATTTCTTTGCTTTCTTAGTTTCTTTTCCACCTTTTACAAGATACTTTTCTTCCTTAGGATTTGTATCTATTGTAACAATAGCTTTTTTCCAAGCTGCTGTTTTACCTTGGTGTACTCCAACTCTTTTTGTTTTTCCGTCATATCTTAAAGTGTTAACCTTTAAAACTTTTACGTTAAATAATTCTTCAACTGCATTTTTTATATCTATCTTAGTTGCGTTAATCTTAGTTTGAAATGTATATTTTCCTGCAGCCATTTCAGAATAACTTTTTTCTGTGATTATAGGTTTTATAATAACATCTTCTGCGTATAACATTAAGCGTACACCTCCTCTAGTGTTTTTACTGCGTTTACTTCAAGTACTAGTTTTTCATATTTTAACAAATCAAATATGTTAATTGTGTTAACTGTAATTGCTTTAACGCCTTCAATATTTCTTGCACTTGCTTGAACATTTAAGTTCTTTTCATTTAAAACTACTAATGCTTTTTTAGCATCAAGGTTGTTTAATACTTCAACCATTTTCTTAGTTTTTACTTCTGCAAGATTCATGCTATCTACTATTACAAGTTTTCCTTCAGCTAATTTTGAAGTTAAAACTGATTTTATAGCTAGTTGTTTTACTTTTCTTGGTAGTTTATATCTGTAATCTCTAGGTTTTGGTCCTAAAGCGATACCACCTTTAATCCATTGTGGAGCACGAATAGATCCTTGTCTTGCTCTACCTGTACCTTTTTGTCTCCAAGGTTTTATACCACCACCACGAACTTCAGCTCTTGTTTTAGTACTTTGAGTACCTTGTCTTTGATTAGCAAGGAAATTTACTAGTACTTGATGTACTACAGTTTCATTTACTTCAATACCAAAAACTGTGTCTGCAAGCTCTATTTGTGATACTTTTTTACCTGTTATATCTAATACATCTGCTTTTTGCATTGTTCTTTCTCCTTTCCTTGACCTAATTACTTAACACTCTTTGTTACATTTACAACTGAATTTTTAGCACCAGGAACAGATCCTTTTACTAATACAGCGTTTTTCTCTGTGTCAACTTTTATTACTTCAAGATTTAATGCAGTTCTATTTACATTACCCATGTGACCTGCAAGTTTTTTGTTCTTAAATACTCTACCTGGGTTAGTACCAGCACTCATTGAACCTGGTCTTCTGTGGTAGTTAGAACCATGAGTTGTAGGACCTCTGTGTAAACCATGTCTTTTAATTACACCTGCAAATCCTTTACCTTTTGATACACCGTGAACATCAACGTGGTCACCAGCTTCTAGAACATCTAGATTTATTGTTGAACCAATTTCATATTCATCTGGATTTTCAACTTTTATTTCTTTTACGTATTTTTTAACTGGTACCCCAGCTTTTTCAAACACACCTTTTTGAGGTTTGTTTACTTTGTTTTCTTTAACATCAGCAAATCCAACAACGATAGCGTTGTATCCTTCTTTGACTGTAGTTTTCTTAGCAACTACAACCATAGGATAAGCTTCAATTACTGTAACTGGCACTACAATTCCTTCTTCGTTTTGGTATTGAGTCATGCCTAGTTTTTTACCGTATAATTCTTTCATTTTTTCCTCCCAATTTTTTAAATAAACTTTTTTGTAAAACTTATACTGTCATATTTAACATAGGGTATGTCATTGCCTTAAAACAAAAGGTTGACTGTCAAATATTATTAAAGTTTAACATCAATTTCTACACCTGAAGGCATATCTATTGCCATCAAAGCATCAACAGTTGCTTGATTAGGTGCTATTACATCAATAACTCTTTTATGAGTCTTAAGTTCAAATTGCTCTCTAGAATCTTTATGTTTGTGTGGAGAACGTAATATTGTTACAATCTCTCTTCTTGTAGGAAGTGGTACTGGTCCAGATACTGCTGCACCGCTATTTTTTGCCACCTCAACTAACTTAGCTGCTGTTTGTTCTAGCACTACATGGTCATAAGCTTTTAATCTTATACGCATTTTAGATACATTTGTTTTTGCCATTTAATTCACTCCTTTACTATAATTTCAAGGTCTCGCAAGTTATACACTACCCCGTGTGTTTCAAATTTGTGACATGATAAAAGCCAAACTCAACATTTGGCAAATACAAATTTTCTACTTGCCGCCCGATTTCAAATCAGACATGCTCCATGGAAGTTCCCTATGTCATAGCATAGCCATCTACCACTTCAACGCAAATCAACATGATTATTATAACTTATTGTGGAGAAAAAAGCAAGCTTTTTTACATAATTTTTCTCATATTTATCTCATATTTAATTTGCTAATGATAATTACGCTTATTTATGTCTCAACATATCAATAAAAAGGTGAGGAACAATCCTCACCTTTTTTACTTAAAGCATTTCTCTTAACAAATCTAATTTTTTCATTTCAATATACACTTCGATTTTATTTTCTGTGTCTGATGTGAAAAGTTGTTGCACTTGTTCTGCAGAAAACTCTTTCAAGAAAAATAGCAAGTTGCTATTATTAACCTCACACATCAAATGAAGTAGTTTCCGCTTTACGTCAGCTTCTACTGTTTCTCCATAATTGTTTATTATTCTTTCACACTCAATTTTTGCAATCTCTTCATCATCCATACGTTCCTCTCGCATATCGTCTATAATTTGAATTTCCGATAACATGAAACTGGAATGAATTACAAGAAACAAAAACGCTGCAGGTATACTAATAAATTTCATTGTTATAGGCTTGTAAGAAGATACACACAAAAATGCAAATACTACTGTTAAAACCTTGATTCCAAACAATCCTAACGCTTTATTGTCAGGTTTTTTCAGCATTTTTTGACATATGTATTCCAGGCCACTCATTGTTAAAAAGGCAACTGTAAATAGAAGTGCAGCTGAGCAATCAATGGTATATAACGGAAATACAAGCATCATAGAAATGATAAAACCAGCCACAATAAGTTTAAACATACGCATATTTACACTCTCCCTACCCTTCTACATAATCATGTAATGGTCCACTTAATCTCAACATCATTTTAACACACAGTATGTATATTGTCAATTTTTAAAATCATACCAATCACTGAGCTTTTCTTACTTTTCACATAACTGTATTATATATGTAACATATTTGTAACACAAATTTAATTGACTTCATCGCATTTACATACTAATATTATTCTGTACCAAGAGAGTGTACAGCATATATGCGCTATTATTTAAATATTACTACCCCTAAAGGTGATATTTATATTTCTTGGAAGTGGTCGGATAGTTAAAATCTAACTTGATTTTACCGACAGTATGGTTTTAAACAGAAAACATACTAAAGAAGAAAAGAGGACGCCGTTTCTACAGTGTCCTCTTCTTTTTACTGATTATTATAGGTTGATGTGAAAAAGTCCGAACTGGTACCGCTTACGATTAAAATATCTTACGTGCTTGTACCTAACTCCATTGTCTTCTCCTTCTCCAAGAATTTCTCTCTCGAACTCAGTTTTATCAAACTCTGGAAAAAACACATCAGCATCGCTTGAAGCATCAATTTCTGTAAGGTACAACTCATCCGCGCAACCTATGAACATGTTATAGATGCTTGCCCCACCTATTATAAACAAATCTTCTTTTTCTGCTTCGAGCAAACATTCTCTTACAAATTCATACGCGTTCGAAAAAACGCCAACATCTGACACATCCTTATTGAAAACCTCCGTATCTGTCAAAACCATATGCTTTCTATTTGGAAGTTTCTTAGGAAGCGAATCAAATGTATTCTTTCCCATGGCTACAGTATGACCTGTTGTTTGTTCCTTAAAGAATTTCAGATCACCCGGTAAATGCCATATGAGATTATTGTTTTTCCCAAGTTCATTATTTCTGCCGATAGCTGCAATTATTTTTATCATACAGACACCTCCATATGAACTTTTCCTAAATGTTCATAACCGATAAGTTTAATATCTTTAAGTTCTCTTGAGTTATCAAAATCAAAAAAGTTTTTGATATCAGGGTTTAACCACAACTTAGGAGCAGGCTTCGCTTCGTTTCTTCTACTAATGAGAATTTTAATTGCAGGTATGTGCTTACAGTATATGTGCGTATCTGTAATCTGGTAAAGCATCTTACCAGGTTTCAGTCCCGTAACATGTGCAACCATACACGTAAATGCCGCATATTGCGTAACGTTATACGGAAGTCCAAGACCAACATCACATGAACGCTGTGTAACCCTAATGTTTAGCGTATCACCATCAACAATAAACTGTGAACTGTATACACAAGGCGGTAACACAGCTGTATCAAAATACGCAGGCTGCCACAAGTCAATGATATTACGACGACTGTTTGGGTTTTTGATTATCTCTTCTATGTTTTTTTCAGGCCACGAAAACTTTCCAGTAATATACCCATAAGCAGTACCTATTGTGCCAGCAAACGCCTTGCCAATGAATTTTTCCTTACCGTCTTTTCTGTATACGCCATCTTCATCTACTTCCCATTCATCCCAAATGGTTACTCCTCTGTCTCTTAAATCCTGTACTTTATTGCTGTGCATTTGGTAAATCCAAAGTAATTCAATAACGGGTCCTTTTATTCCCACCTGCTTTACGCTTAAAACGGGGAACTCTTTTTGCAGGTCAAATTCAAAGCTATGCCCTATTATCCTTAGTGTATCATCTCCTGTTCTATTGTGATGAAGTTTTCCTTCCGACAATATCTTTTCGCAAAGATCCAAATACATGTTATCCCATTTAGACATAAGAAATTACCTCCTACATTTTTTCTGAAATAATATTCCAAATTTCTTCTGCTATGTCGTCAACACTTCTCATAGTATCATTTTTTATACACTCTACTACATCCCAATCTAAGATTTTTGCAGCAGCAACTCCTGTAATTTGACAATTCATTAAATAATCATCATTTGATTCATGTATATCTTGTTTGCTCGTATTATTTATTTTATTTACCCTGTTTTCCCTTAGTTTTTTTGTATAGCTCAAAGGGACATTCAGATATATAGTAATATCTGCTTTAGGTATTTCAAGGTCTCGATGCTCTAAGAAATTTATCCAAAGAATAAACTCTCTGAGTTCATCGTAATTCAGGCTTTCTTGCGACATAAGTTTTGCCCCTTGATGGATTATATTTGAAGCAACATATCTATCAAAAACCAAAACCTTTTCTTTTGCTTTATAGATATCCTCAATTTCTTTTTTATACGTAATATATCTATCAATAGCAAAAAGAGCTGATGCAGCTTTTGCACTTACATCATTTGGCGATTCTCCTATCTCACCACTCAAATACATACGAATAGGTGCTGATGAATCACTTGAATAATTAGGAAACGACTTACTGTATACATCATATCCTTTTTCTTTCAGTCTCTCTGTAAGTTTCTTCACTTGTGTTTGTTTTCCACTTCCGTCCGTTCCTTCTATGGCTATAATCTTCCCTTTTATATCCATAATATTCTCCTTTCAAATTATCTTGAAGCATACCCTTTTGCAATTTTTTGCGTTTATTACTATTATCCTCACTAGATTAGAATTATACCACAACTAACTCCAAATTGTAAATATACAACTAACACTTTAGCTTTTGAAATAAAAAACTCCTTGTAATTCAAAATATTCTCTTTAGTGTTGCGATGTGGCAAAAAATAATGTGAAATTCTCTGGTCCGAGTTTACCTGTTTTTCTCATTTATTATACGTAATTTTGTACCAAAATTTTATTATTTACAATATTTCTAAACGATTTTTATTATCAACTTTTATTTTCTTTAATACGAAAATCTGCAAATTTTAAGTTACCGCTTGATTTTACATAAATGTTATGTTAAAATATGTTCTGTAAAAATAATTGTGCTTTTAAGGAGGGATACAAGATGCCAAATATTAAATCTGCTATAAAGAGAGTAAAAGTTAATAAATCTAATAACACAGAAAATAAAATAGTAAGAAAAATGTATAGAGAAGCTGTTAAAGCTTTTGAAGCAAATCCAACAGAAGAACTATATAGAGCAGCTGTAAGTAGTGTTGATAAAGCTTGGTCTAAAGGCGTATTAAAAAGAAATACTGCTGACAGAAAAAAAGCAAATTTATCTAAACTTCTTTCAAAATAATTTGATATAAAATGAGTCGAAAAAACTTTCGACTCATTTATTTTTTATTTATTCTTTTGTTACACAAGCAATATAATCCTTCATAATCTCTTCTAATGTCAGCGCTGTATTTTTCAAATATGTCCTATCACCACCATTTTCCTGTGGCTTTGTAGTAATAGTTATAAAATACGGTATATCATTTAATAAAACAATCGCTTCATCATGCCTTCCATCTTTGTTAAATCCACTTTTATGTGCAATCTCATAATCTAAAGTTGAATATTTAGATACATACGCGTCTTTAATGAAATTGTACTTTGCGTTTACAAACATATCAAAAAGTTTTTGACCATATTCAGAAGTCTTGCTGTAATTATATATTTCATTCCATATTAGTGCCGCTTCTCTAGGGTAAATATATCCCCATTTAATACCACCTACTAATTTCATTCTAGAGCATCCAATGCTATCCAAAAACTCATTATACCCAGAAATTTTGAACCTATCTTGCAACATATAATAACCTGAATTATCTGAAATGTTTATTGTATTATGAAAAACCTGTTCAAGTGAGTATTTAGTACCATATTGACTATTTTTTATTACACCACTTCCAGCAGAATAGTGTTTCTTTTCGTAAGTAACTATTTCATCAAGCGTACCATTACCACTTTCAATTTGTTTCATTGAATACAACGAAAAAGGAGCTTTCACTGTACTAGCAGATGGAATCCTTTGGTCTATGTTATATCCCACACTAAATTTTCCATCCAGAGTCACCATATAAAACCCACAAACGCCACCGAACTTATTTATTTCAGCTTGTAATTTGTCCAATTTTTTACTATCAACAACATAATTATCACATGAAACAAATATCTTGTTTAAAACGCTTTCTTGATTTACCACAACTTCTTTAAAATTTGTATAGCGTACCATTTCATCAGTCACAAATTCTTTTGATACACGCCTTTCAGGATAAAGAATTCTATTTAAAGCCACAGTCATCTGAGCACGTGTCAATTCTTCATATGGATTAAATGTGCCATATTCATCTGAACCAACCATTATACCCATGTTATATAGAGTTTCTATTTCTTGATACCCATAATCAGTATTTTGCATATCCGGAATCTTTTGTATACTGTTCAATAAAGCATTATCTTGTTTTTGAACCACATTGTAACAAAGCATAGCATATTGTAACCTTGTTATATTCAATTCGTAATCTTGAAATTGTCCATCCTTAATAAGATGATTTAACTCGGCATAACGTATATATGGAGTGTACCATTTATCCTCCACACCATGAACTATTTCTTCTCCACTAATTTTAGAATATACTTTTGAAACAGCTACTATAGCCTCGGCAATTTTAAGCTTAGAATCCGGTTCAAATTTATACTCATCTTTTCCAACAACTATACCTGACCGTTTGGCTAACATTACATCTTCATAATACCATTTGTTATGAGCTACATCATGGTACTCTGCACCAAGCACAGAGAATGTCCAAGAAAAGCAGCAAAGAACTAATATAAATAACGTAATCATCTTTTTTAACATATTGTCCACCTCCATAAATTTATATTGGCAAAATTTATATCTCAGGTTATTATATCACGTTATTATGTAATCGTCAATCCGTTATAGTCCTGGCATTCCCTCTCTGTATTGTCCTCTAGTCTGAACTCCACCGATTCCTTTTAAACCTTCCCTCGTATTATTTATAATACTTGCAAGAGGAGCAAATCTATCTACCGGAGTAAGAGCTACTGTTTGTGCAACAATTATAGGGTCAAGCATATCTATAAGCACTCTTTTAGGAGCTGATGCAAAATTTGCTCCTGCTGAAATTATAGCTTCATAATATGATTGACATGCACCAGCAAAAATCACAAGATTATCTAATGAATGTTCATATCTTCTAGCTTCTAACACAGATTCCACGAAATATCTGGAATTTTTGTAATTGTCTATATTATACATGTCACTCCTTTTTCGTATAAAAGCATCATGACCAGTTAAAACCAGTATATTAGGACGTATTTTTGTAAGAAGATTATACACGTGTCTTGGTTGTTCCGGCTCAGATATGTTATACACGTGTGCTGTTATACCCATTTTTTTGTAAACATCTTTACACTTTCTAGCATAATCTATGTCTCCGTCTATATGAAGAACTATTCCTGGTTTTTTATATACTGCTTCTTTTGTATATATAGGTACCTGGTCGTTTATGTAACTATTACTTACCTGAGATCTTAAATTAAATCTGTTTTTGATACCTGAATATGTTCTACTTAATCTTTCATCAAATCGTTTATCGTTTATACTAAGTCTTCTAGTTGCTTCTTCCTTGTTTATGTATTTCAAGTCATATATGGGTGCATCTGCTATTATTCTGACTGTCATTCCAATTAAGTCAACCATATCACCTCTTATTGACGTTATTTTAAACAATACATCATAGTTATATGATTTTCTTGCTACTATATCACCTACTTTAAATTGCGGCATAAAAAATTCACCTCATACAGTAGTATATGAGGTGAATTAGCATTTGTTAATACGATACTTTACACATCATATTACAAATTTTCTTGAAATGTTGCTGTTTTAGTCTACAACATGGTATAACGTTACTGGTTATATCAAATTGAAATAGCTTGTTAAGATTAATAAACGAACTTTTTCTTAACTTTGGCGTTGTAGAAGTTACCAAAAGAGGATATTGAGGTATATTGTTTAGTTTCCTCGATGTAATTTTAAGTGCGTAACACGTATCTCCAAAACTTTGAACATCATTTAACACCAAAAAAGGATGACCAGCTAATCTGATATCGACCCGAGACTTGCCATCAAAATCTTTAAATTTAACATTTCTAAAAAACACAATGTCTCCGGCTTCATAAATTAAGTTCACAGTATCTTCTCCATTCTTGAAATAATTATATATACAAGTTAAGTTCTATCACACTTATTATTTTAACATAAATGTGCAAAAAATTCAAATGAGGAACAGATAACACTTATCTGCTCCTCACTTTAACTATATTTTTGATATGCTATCATTTATCTTAGCTATAATCTCCGTATATTTCTTTACCTTTTCTTTTTCGGAATTTATTAAAGCTTCGGGTGCTTTTGAAACGAATTTTTCATTGCTTAGCATTCCTTTGGCTCTGTTTAATTCCGCAGTAGCCTTTTTAAGTTCCGAATTTAGTTTTGCTAATTCTTCATCTTTATCTATTGCACAAGACATATCAACTAACACATCAATATTTTGAGTGTGAATTACATTTCTATCTTTAAGCTCAGTCACTCCCACATTAACCTCATCTGCTACACACATCTTGGCAATCATAGGAACAGATTCTTGTAACTCAGATGAATATTTTTCACTATTTATGGCAATTTTAATTTTTTTAGAATTTGTAATGCCAGATGTTGCACGCATATTCCTTATTTGACGTATTACTGAAATTAACTCCTCTTCGAACTTTAAAGCTGATTTAGATTCATACTTTGGTTCAGGATATTCTGCTATAATTAACGCATCTGCATCCTTTTTCAAATTGCTATATATTTCCTCTGTAATATATGGCATAAATGGGTGCAACAATTTAATTACATTATTTAAAACATAATTTAATGTTTTTACTGCGGCTGTATAACCAATTGATTCTTTATTATACAATCTGGATTTTACCATCTCTATATATAAATCACAGAAATCTGACCACGCAAAATCATAAATTGTGGCTAAAGCAACTCCGATTTCATAATTTTCCATGTTTTCTCTTACACTTTTAATTGCAACAGATAGCTTAGATAGTATCCATTTATCCTCTGGAAGCAATTCAGATTCATCTATTTTTAAGTCTTCAATTTCATTTATATAATTTAATGAAAATCTTGCCGCATTCCACAACTTATTGGCAAAGTTTCTACCTGCTTCAACCTTTTCTGGAATATATCTAATATCATTGCCTGGCGCAATATTTTGAATAAGTGAAAATCTTAACGCATCTGTTCCATATTCAGTAATAACTTCAAGAGGATCAATTCCATTTCCTAAACTCTTAGACATCTTTCTACCTTGAGCATCTCTTACTAAGCCATGTATAAATACATCTTTAAACGGTACTTTTCCTGTATGCTCAATGGCACTAAATATCATCTTAGAAACCCAGAAAGTTATTATATCGTAACCTGTAACTAAAAGTGATGTGGGATAAAAATATTCAAAATCTTCAGTTTTCTCTGGCCAACCAAGTGTTGAAAACGGCCAAAGCGCAGAACTAAACCATGTGTCTAATACATCTTCATCTTGTATAAAATGTCCTCCGCAATCACAAGTTGATGGTTTAGTCATTGTAACTTCCATCTTACCGCATTTGTCACAATAATATGCTGGAATTCTATGTCCCCACCACAATTGACGAGATATACACCAATCACGAATATTTTCCATCCAATTCATGTATGTTTTTTCAAATCTTTCAGGCACGAATCTTACTTCTTTATCTTTTACCGCTTTTATTGCAGGAGCAGCCAAATCTTTCATTGCAACAAACCACTGCTTTGAAGCATATGGCTCAACTGTCGTATGACATCTATAGCACTTGCCAACATTGTGAGAATAATTTTCTGTCTTTACTAAAGCTCCACATTCTTCAAGATCTTTTACAATCTCTTTTCTTGCTTTTTCACGAGTTAAACCAGAGTATTTGCCATATCCTTCAACTATTATTCCTTTTTCATCTATAACAGATATTACTTCTAAGTTATGTCTTTTTCCTACTTCGTAGTCATTAGGATCGTGTGCTGGTGTAATTTTTACAGCTCCCGTTCCAAATTCCTTTTCAACATATTCATCTGCAATTATTGGTATTTTTCTTCCTACAAGAGGTAATATAACACAAGTTCCAACAATATCTTTGTATCTTTCATCTTCCGGATTTACTGCAATAGCAGTATCTCCAAGCATTGTTTCAGGACGAGTTGTTGCAACTACTATACTTCTTTTTCCGTCCTCTGTTTTATATTCAATGTGCCATAAATGTGATGCTTCTTCTTCATATTCAACCTCATTATCTGATATAGAAGTGCCACAGTTTGTGCACCAGTTAACTATTCTTTCTCCTTTATATATAAGGCCTTTTTCATACAATTTAACAAATACATATTCAACTGCATGTGACAAACCTTCATCCATTGTAAAACGTTCTCTCGACCAATCACAAGAAGCACCAAGTTTCTTCAATTGATTTACTATTCTGTCTCCATATAGTCTCTTCCATTCCCAAGCCTCTTTTAAGAATCCTTCTCTTCCTAGTTCTTCCTTTGTCTTTCCTTCTTTTTCAAGTTTGGCAACAACCTTTACTTCTGTTGCAATACTCGCATGGTCAGTTCCAGGTACCCATAATGTTGGGATTTGTTTCATTCTATTATAACGAATAAAAACATCTTGTATTGTCTCATCTAATGCATGTCCCATATGCAACTGTCCCGTAACATTTGGTGGCGGAATAACAACTACAAATGGTTTTTTACTTTTATCTATCTTAGGTTTAAAATATCCTTTTTCTTCCCAATCTTTATATATCTTTTCTTCACGTTCTTGTGGATTAAATCTATTCTCCATATTTTTTTATCTCCTTATTTTAAATCATACAAAAATATATAGCACATAATGCTACTATAACAACTATAAAACCAACAACTCTAGAGACTCGTACAGCCTTCAATTTGCCCTTTACGTTACTGCTTCTATCTATTATATCTTTTGCAAAAAATATTCCAAATAAGCCGATATTTAAAACAATTAAACTTATTATTAAAATTATGTCTTGCTTCATCTCATATCTCCAATCAATATACATAATATATTACCACAAAATGGCCGTTTGTCAAGGTACTAACGGTTGACAGAGAAGACTATTCTTTGATATAATCTACAAAGAAAATTTGTTCATTCTAAAATAACTATTTTGGAGGTAATTTTAATATGAATTTTACTCAGTATTGTCCTAAATGTGGAGAAAAGCTTATTTATTATGGGAACGACAAATATTGCCTTAATTGTTCCTATAAACTGTCCCAAGTGTGTCATTCATGCAATGATGAACAAAGAGAGCTTATATTAGATATTTCTTTCAAAAGTAAAGGGCTTGCCAAAGCACTCTCAAATCTATGCAATTATCCATTTGTAAAAGATGGAGTATCATGTGAATCAATAGAATCCTTTATTCAATCGCTAAGAGTTAAAGACCCCTCTCTTCAAAAAGAAATTTGTTCAAAAACTGGTCCTTTTGCATATAGCATACGTGAAGTGCTACCTGATTGGCGAATAAACAAAACAGTGTACTGGCAAGGAATTGCAATAAATAGGCTTAGTCCTTCTTATTTTGAATTTATGAAATCGGCATACAAGTGTCTTTACACATCTTCTGCGATTTTCAGATGTGCATTAGCTCAGTCAAGTCAGCTTATACTTATACACTCCTCCGGCTGTAATGAAATATCTGAAACTCTCTTGACTCCATCTGAGTATATAAGCTTATTGCAATATCTTATAAAAACCTATGGTTTAAATAGATAACTAAAAAATCACCTTAAGTTAATTTAAGGTGATTTTCATTTATTCCTCTTTTTCTGATTCATCTAATATTTTAATTTGTGCTTCCATCATTGATCTGATTTTTATTCTATAAATCTGAACTTGTTTTTTTATCTCTTCAAATTCAAGTTCTTTTTCTCTTATTTTATCTTCATATTCTGCTATTTTATTTTGAAAATTAATTTCTTGAGTTGCTTTAAGATTGCTTGCCTCTTGAAGAGCTACTTCTTTTATTTTGTCTGCTTGCTCTTTAGCATTAGATATTGTCTGTTCTATTCCTTGTTCAAGTGATTTATAATACCTTACTGATTCCTGTAAATTTTCACACTTGTCATTTAATTCAGTATTTTCTTTAGTTATTGATTCATAGTCTACAATAAGTTTTTCTAAGAATTCTTCTACATCCTTAATATCATATCCTCCAATTTTAGCTTTTTTAAATACTTTGTTTTCTATATCTTCTGGTGTTATCATAAATATCCCTCCTAACATATCAAAAGTGGCAAAATGTTCACACTTGCCACCTACCTAAACTTTTATTTCATCCATGTAAATGGAAGTTTGTTTCTATACTGAGCTCTCTCTATATCGTTTTGAATTTCAATTGTTTTTGGTGTTATCAAATAAATTAAAGATGAAATCTTTTGAACACTACCATCCAAAACAAATGTTGCTCCACTTATAAAATCTACTATTCTTCTATGGTCTTCCTTATTAACAGTTTCCAAATTAACTATAACAGATTTTTTACTCTTTAAATGTTCACCAATCTCTTTAACATCATCAAAACAAGCTGGTTGAGTAATAACCATCTTAGAACCAGATATATTACTATTCATAGGTAAAATCTTAGGCTGTTTTGTAGTAACCTCTTCAGCCTTATCCATGTTCCTACGGGCAAAATATCCTGCTCTAGCAGGTTTAACTGGCTCCTCTACCACTTCTTCTGTATTTTCATATTCCTCTTCATAATCGTCATCATTTGTGTTCAACCCTAGTAGTCCCATGCATTTATCTAATATCATGGTCAGTCCTCCTATACTCTCTTACAGAGTTATAATACTATATAGTTTTTTTAAATGCAAGAGTTTTTTGCATTTTTTCTGCATTTTTTAACTATTTATCACTTTAGACTATTTAAATATAAACCGTATTATTTTTTAATCCATAGATACATACCTGTAATAACTTCAGGTTTATATTTAAATCCAGCTTTTTATAAAAATTTTCGTTTCCTGCAGTTTGAGTTAATTCAATTTGCATCTTTCCGCCCTCTTTTACTCCATCTTCCATTACATTCTTCTTTTCTTCTATTTACTAGAAGTATCACTGTGATATACTACACCTTTGTATTCCATTCCCTTTAAATAATATACATTATTTGTATTTTCACATATAACAAAAACGTCCTCATCTGCAACAGTTCCATTTCCTATATCAACAGTTGTATCAAGTTTCTTTAAATCAACTACAAACAGCTTATTATTTGTATCACCGTTTTTTTCTATTTCTTTTATAAAATCAGAATCTAGTGAACTGGTTCCCACTACTTCATTTGCAATTGGCATACTTTTATTAGTAGTTATATACTCTAGTGCTAAATCAGAAACTCTATTGACTTTAGATTTATACGTCTCAAAATTAGCCCTGTTTATACTTTTTACTCCTACAACACTTACTGTAGTAACAGCAATTATCATCACTGCTACCATAACGACTAGCATTGCAACAGTTATTCCTTTTTTCATACAAACCTCCTACTTAATTATTATAGTGTCATAAATCTTTAACTCTGTGTCCGAATTTATGTTTTTATCTTTTATCTCTTCTTCAGTAAAGTTTTCAACTATGGAATTTCCACCATTACTTCTAGTAACCTTTACTGGTACACTTATAGTCTTGCCATACCTCAACACATCAACAAAACCAACTCCATCTGCTTCATATATTGAAGAGGTTGGAACATATAGTCCTGTATTAGTCCACCAAACGATTTCAAGTTCCATACTTCTTAAAAGTGCAATTTGTTCAATACCATTTTTAATTTCAAAAACTAAGTCTAATGTGTTGTTATCTTTATCTGTATAATAAGATACTAGCTTCGCATCTAATACATTTGTTTTATCTCCAACAACTCTTAATTTATAACTAGCCCCAGACTTTAAATACTGTTCATCTACAACATTTGTCCTAGCAAATACCACACAATGGAAATTATCTATTACCTTAATATTACTAGCCGTTGTTTGATTTGCAAGAAGTTCCTTTATTTTATCAAAAGAAAGCTTAGATATATCATCTGCAACTAAATATTTTTCTAATCCGTCAGTAGTATAAGATACTATGCCTTGAGCAGTTGCAACAACATTGTCACTTGAACTTTTCATTTCACTTTCATATTGATTTCTTTTGTTTATAAGCTTAGTTATTTCTTGGCCAGAAGGGCTAAGTTCTCCAACTACAACAGCTCTTCTGTTAACTAGTTCATTTATTACGTTTATATGATTTTGCATTTCTACATAAGAAGTCGTTTCTATAGCATCTTTAAGTTCAGTCCTTATTTGGTTTTCAACAGATTCAATTTCACTTGAGTAAATGACCGGCAAATTTTGCATAAGAGTTAATATCTCAGCATCCATAGCTTCCAGCGTTGCAAGCTTTGTATCATACCCAGCACTTTTATATGTCGCTATTATACCCCCTTTAGCTGTTTTTTTACCTTCAGCTACTACGGGAACCAAAGACTTTGTTGTATCTCTTTCTATAATCGTTTCATTTTTTACTACATATGACTCCGCAAGTGAACTGAATTCTAATGTTCCTTTTTCTACTAAATATGTTGTTTTGCCTTTTTTTAATATATTACTAAAGGTAATAACTAAAACAACTAGCAATAATATTGAACATATAATATATACAAACAATCTGTTTTTAGGTCCATCTAAATTCAAATCAAACTTTTTAAGTTTTATTTTCATAATACTCCTTTATAATTTGTTCAACAAGTTCAGACTTAGGACGTGTTCCATCCACAATTATCTTATCTTGTAGTTTTTTAAACCAAGTAATTTGTCTTTTAGCATAATGTCTAGTATTTATTTTAAGCGTTTCTACACATTCTTCCAGTGTCTTTTTGTTATCAAAATAGTCGAAAAACTCTTTATACCCTATAGCTTGACATGCTGTACTGTCTTTCCTATCTTGTAGGTTATATAACATCTTAGCCTCGTCTAATATTCCATCACTTACCATCTTGTCTACTCTTTTATTTATTCTATCATATAACAAGTCTCTTGGCATATCAATATATATAGTAATAAAATTATATTTAGAATCAGACTTTTTCCATAAGTTATTTTCATTTGTAATATCTCCACACAAAGTTAAATATATCGCTCTTTCTACTCTTCTTCTATTAAATTTATCCACACTCTTTGCTTTCTCTTTATTTATAGTACACAAATACTCATAAAGTTCTTCCGTTGTTTTTCCGTTCACTTAAGTTTTTCATCTCTTCGGCAGCTTCCGGTTTTTCTTCATCTACTTCAAAAAAATCAACATTATTTACAACAGCATTTATATACAGTCCCGTTCCTCCTACAACGATTGGAACAAAGCCGTCAGAAATAGTTCTATCTATTGCATCATAACACATTTTTTTATACGTTGCTACATCAAATTTTTCCGAAATACTACATATATCTATCATCTCATGTGGAACTTTTTTCATCTCATCTACTGTCGCTTTAGCAGTTCCAACATCTAATCCTTTGTATATCTGCATAGAATCAGCAGATATTATTTTCCCATGCAAAGTTTCAGCTAAACTCAGTGCCAAACCACTTTTCCCTGACGCAGTAGGACCTATAATTACAATTACATTATTATTCATTTCCTTGCAAAACGCCTTTCTATTTCATATTTAGAAATCTCATATGCTGTAGGCCTGCCATGTGGACATGTAAATGGCCTGTCCAATTTTACCATCTCATCTAAAAGCGCAATATGTTCCTCTCTAGTAAGTTTCATATTTCCTTTAACAGCAGCCTTGCATGCCATAGTATAAACAAATCTTTTTTCTTTTTCTTCCGTTGTAGTTTTATTATTTCCAGATAATCCATCAAGTAAATCTGTAAACATTTCTTGATAATTTACGTCAAACCTTACATTAGGAATTCCAGAAATTTTTATTGCATTGTCTCCAAAATCCTCTATAACAAATCCCGCTTTTTCAAACATACTTATATTTTCATTAAGCAATTCTTTTTCACTATTTTTTAGTTCTACAACCTCTGGAATAATTAACATTTGTGTTTCTTTGTCTTTTGAATAATACCTAGTTCTAATTTGCTCATAAAGCAATCTTTCATGAGCTGCATGTTGGTCAATTATATATAATTTATCATTTATCTCAATTAAAATATATGTATCAAACAAGCCGCCAATATACTTGTATTTTACTGTGGTATCGTATTTTGATATTTCTTCTTTAGCCTGAATAATTTCTTGCTCAGATAATTCATCACACTCTCTATTTAATAAACTGTTACTTACTACATCCTTTATTTCAATTTCGGATTCATTTTTTGTATAGTAAACTGGCTTAAATTGAGAAGCCTCAGCATATACAGTACTATCTAATTGAGGTTCGCCTGAAATCTCATTTGACGCGGTAAGTGCTTCCTTATACACAAAGTTATTGTTTGATATAACAGACTTTACTTCATGTTCTTCCACTATATTTTGAGAAAAAGGACTTACACTTCTATGGTAATTCATTATTGCATTTTTTATGGCATAATATACAACATCAAATATCTTAGTTTCATTTTCAAACTTTACTTCTAATTTTGCCGGATGGACGTTAACATCAACCAAGCTTGGGTTTATATTTACATTTATTACAGTAAAAGGGAATTTACCTATGTTTAAATTTTGCTCGAATGCACGTTCAATAGCTGACATTATTGTTTTATCCTTAATGAACCTTGTATTTATATATGTAAACTCATTTTGTCTTGAAGAGCGAGAAATTTTTGGACTACCAATAACTCCGCTAACTAAAATCCCATCTTGTTCATAAGATACTTTTTGCAATTCATCATATACTTCCTTACCAAATATGTTATACACTGCAGTTTCTACTTTTCCGTCTCCTGTTGTATTTACTACTCTTTTGCCGTTTGACGTAAATTTAATTGCTACATGTGGATTAGATAATGCTAAGCGAATTACTACATCTTCTATATATCCTGCCTCTGTCGAATCTTTTTTTAAGAACTTAAATCTTGCTGGAACATTGTAAAAAACATTTTCTACAGTTATACTAGTTCCCTTATTCCATGCAATTTCTTCTAATTCCTTTTCTATTCCTCCCTCTATAACATATTTTGTGCCGGTATATTCATCTACTTTTTTAGTCTCAAGAGTAACCTTAGCAATACTTGCAACAGATGCTAAAGCTTCACCCCTAAATCCCATAGAAGTTATATTTAAAATATCTGTTTCTTTTCTAATTTTACTTGTAGCATGACGTTCAAAAGCAAGACGTACATCATCTCTTGCAATTCCTGATCCATTATCTGTTATATTTATATAACTTATTCCACCACTACGAATTTCAACAGATATACTTGTAGCTCCAGCATCTATTGAGTTTTCCACTAACTCCTTAACTATAGACGCCGGTCTATCCACAACTTCCCCTGCAGCAATTTTATTTATAGTATTTTCATCCAATATTGCAATTTGTCCCATAATCCTATCTCCTTAAAACAACTATATTATACTATAATTTTAAATAATTTAAAACAAAAAGATAAAAAAATAGTAGTACAACCGTAAAAGTTGTACTACTAAAAAGTCACAGATTAGAAGCCGCCTCCGCCGCCTCCACCTCCGCCGGAGCCACCGCCACCGGAGAAGCCACCACCAGAACCAGAGCCAGAACTTTGAGGAGTAAATGCAGTGGTCATTGCACTACTAAAAGTTTTATCAAAAGATGAATAAGCACTACTGTCTCTACATAGATTCATAATTGCATAATTTGTATACAATGTATCATTTGCTGAATTTAATTCAGTTGGATACATTACTTCTAACTGTTTAATAACCTTTCTTGCTTTTCCTAATGCAACTGCATACACAAGATAATGCTCCCAAACTACTAAAGATTGTACAGGATAATCTTCCATCTTACTAAAATCTTCCAAGAATTTTGAAAATGCTTCCCACATTTTTTTATGTGTAATTCCTTTTTTTGTATATTTTAACCTTTGAAATATGCTGGCCATAGTCAAGCTTTCTGCAGTTAAATTAACCACAAAAAGTAACATAGATATACCAGTTATATCATCAAATTCAAACCCTAAACCAAATAACATTGAAATAACACTAACAGTTATTGGTAAAAGTATACATAGCCAGCAATTTTTAAAACAGCTAAATCTATCTTTTCCCTTAAACTCACCATATAATTTAGCATCTTCAGTTATTTTTTTAAACCATGTATTGTGCTTTGCCACAGCAGCACTTTGTTCAGATTGTTTCTTAAATCTTTTTTCAAATTCCTTTAAGGTAAACTTAGTTTCATTATCAAACAACATATTTAAAGCAAAATATTTTTCGTTTTCAGCGACTGTTTCATCTTGCTCAAGCTTTTCTTTATCTACTAGTTCTATTTCATAATCGTCTGCCTTACCTTTTTTGTTTTTAATTTCTGTAATCTTAATATGTTTTTTTCTAGCCAAATTCATCATAGTAGCAGGCATTACACTAGATATAGCTTTAGTACCTAAAACTTCTGTCATAACCGCCGGGCCATAATCTTCTGGGAGTTCCCTATAATATTTACCATCAAAATCTGAAACCTCAAATTCTTTCTTCTTTTTGTTATACCATATAATTGGGCAAATTATCATAAATATTACATCAGTTATTAAAATATATACACCATATTTTGACGCTTCTCTTCTTGCGTTTGCCTCAGCCGCATATTTTTCTTCTTCTGTTAATATGTTATCTAAAGCTGCAACTTCATATTCTTTTTTGACAGTTGTAAAAAGGTTTTTATCCATCGCCATTCTTGCAGTAACTTCAGCGTTTGCATCAACATTTGTTGCTTTAAGTATTACAGTATCATTATCTTTAAGTTCAATTACACCATTAAGTGGTCCATGTCCCCAGGCTCTTAGCGCTTCAGACTTACCAGGTGCAGTTATAGTGATATTAACTTCGTTTATACTAGATTCCCAGCCACTTCCTATAAAATTCCAGTGAAGTTCTGCTATATCTGAATATTTTAAAACAACATCATGAAGTACATATGTTATTTTTACATTTTTTGTTTCATTAGAACTTGGTGTAAATATTTTAACTTGTTTCCCATCAGTAATACTATTTATGTTATATTTTCCATCTTCGCCAAGTGAAAGTTCTAGTGGTGCATATAATGCACTCTCACCATTTACTAAAACTTCAATTACATCCATTGAACTTGCGCCATATTTATCCTCACTGGATAACAATATATCTCTATATAATCCATTTAAGCTTCCAGATATTTTAAAGTCCAAACTCTCTGTTACTTGCATGTCACCATTATCTAATATTTCAGCTTTTATGTCTATAGTATCTAATGTAGCTTCACCCGCATAAATAACTGTCATAAACATAATAGGTAAAATACATAGGCAAATTTTAAATATTTTCTTCATTGAACATCCTCCTATTCGATTTTTTCTTTTAGTTTATACAAGGTGTCTAGTGCATCTTTTGCAGTTAACTCATCAAGGCATAATTTATCTAATATTCTTCCTACTTCAACAAGTTTGTAATTGAACATATCTACTTGCATAGTTTTAGAATCAATTGGTTTAACTGAATTTTCTTTTGCTTCTTTTAGTGTACTATGTTTTTCAAGATCATTTAGTATTACCTTTGCTCTTTTTACAATGCTATTCGAAATCCCAGCAAGGCGTGCTACATATATACCATATGAACCATCTGCTGGTCCTTCTACTATTTTCCTTAAGAAAATAACATCCTCGCCTTTTTCTTTTACCGCTACAGAAAAGTTTTTCACGCCTTCTAATTCATTCTCTAAATCTTTTAGTTCATGATAGTGTGTTGCAAACAATGTTTTAGCTCCAAGTTTTTCTTTGTCTACAATATGTTCTACTGTAGCCCAAGCAATTGCCATTCCATCATACGTTGATGTTCCTCTTCCTATTTCATCTAAAATTATTAAAGATTTATTAGTTGCATTATCTAATATATTTGCTAGCTCACTCATTTCAACCATAAATGTTGATTCACCGCTAGCCAAATCATCACTTGCACCCACACGCGTAAATATTCTGTCCACAATTCCTATTGTAGCTTCACTTGCTGGAACAAAACTTCCTATTTGTGCCATATATGTAATAAGTGCAACCTGTCTCATGTAAGTAGATTTACCTGCCATATTGGGGCCAGTAATGATATGAAAACGATAATCATTACAATTCAAATAAGTATCGTTTGGAATAAAGGTTGTATTAACATTCTTCTCTACTACAGGATGTCTTCCTGCAATTATTTTAATTTCATCTGTAACAGTTATATTAGGCATAACGTAATTGTTTTCTTCAGCAACTGTAGCAAAGCTACATAAAGTATCTAACACGGCTATTGCTTCAGCAGATTTTTGTATTCTTATAACTTCTTTTGAAATAGTTTCCCTAATCTGAGAAAATAACTTGTATTCTAAGTCTACTAATTTATCCTCACTGCCTAAAATTTTATCTTCTATTTCTTTTAATTCAGGAGTTATAAACCTCTCTTTGTCTGCTAGCGTTTGCTTTCTAATATATCTTCCTTCTGGTATATCTTTGTAATTTGACCTTGTTATCTCGATATAATATCCAAAAACTCTATTATACCCAATCTTCAAACCTTTAATACCAGTTTCTTCACGTTCTTTTGCTTCTAGATTCATAATCCAACTCTTACCATCACGACTAGCAGACCTTAATTCATCAACTTCACTATTAAATCCAAATTTGATTATGCCTCCCTCTTTTATAACAAGTGGAGGTTCTTCTTCTATTGATTTTTCTATAAGACTAAATATGTCTTGAAGGTCATCAATATTTGCTTCTACTTTTGTAAGAAGTTTAGCCTTCTTAGGTTCAATTTTAGATATTATACCTTGCAAACTCTTTTTAATAGCTGGGAATACAGCAAATGAGTTCTTCAAGCATATTAAATCTCTTCCATTGCAATTGCCATTAGTAAGTTTAGTTGTTATACGTTGAGTATCCCTTATACTTTTTAATAGCATCACTATCTCGTCTTTAGCAAACATGTCACTATACAACACATCTACTGCATTTAGTCTTTCCTCTATTTCATCTTTATTAAGTAACGGATTTTCAATCCAATGTCTTAACTTTCTTGCACCCATAGCGGTAACCGTTTTGTCCATTACCCATAAAAGGCTTCCCTTTTTGGTCTTTTCTCTATTAGATTCAACTATTTCTAAATTTCTTCTAGTATTAACATCTAGCCTCATACTGGTTTCTATGCTGTATTTTTCAACTTTATTTATTTGAGAGGCAGTATTTTTTTGTGTTTCATATATATAATTTAAAAGAAGTACTAAGCTTTTTCTCTCTGCTATATTATATTTATCCTTTAGTATGTTTAATTCATTTATTTGATCTTCATCTTGATTTAAATATCTAGATATATATATTTTATCTTTTTTAATAACATTATCTATAATGTATTTGTCACTTAATACATTGTCTTCTATAACTAGTTCCTTAGGCTTTAATTTTAAAACCTCATCAATTAGTTTGTATGGTGCATTTATATCATCACTACTAGTAACAAAACATTCTCCCGTAGATATATCTGCATAGCTTAAAGCGTACGTTCTTCCAAGCTCATAGATATTTGCAATATAATTGTTCTTACTTTCATCCAACAATTCGTTTTCGGTAATAGTACCAGGCGTAACTAACTTTACAATATCTCTTTTTACAAGGCCTTTTGCTGTTGCAGGGTCCTCAATTTGTTCACATATTGCTACTTTATACCCTTTCTCAACAAGACGTGCTATGTACATATCTGCACTATGAAATGGTATACCACACATTGGAGCACGATTTTCCAAGCCACATTCTTTGCCAGTAAGAGTTAAATCTAGCTCTCTACTTGCAAGCTCTGCCTGGTCAAAAAACATTTCATAGAAATCTCCTAATCTAAAAAACAATATACTATCTGGATATCTTTCTCTCATCTCCATATACTGTTGCATCATAGGTGATAAAGCCATTTTAAATTCCCCCAAATCTTGGCTAAATTATACCACGCATTGACAAAAAAAGCCAGTGAATATTTATGATTTTTTTATGCTTTAGTTGTATGAAAACAACAAATAAAAACAAGTCAAAACACTATGTTTACGACTTGTCTTTTTAGTTTATAATTTATTCACCTGCTTGCAATCTTTCAGCTCTATCAAATGCCTGAAGTGCCTCAAGTAATTCTTCTATATTACCATTCATAAAACTCTCTAGTTGATATATAGTGTAGTTAATTCTGTGATCAGTTACCCTACCTTGTGGATAGTTATATGTTCTAATCTTTTCACTTCTTGCACCACTTCCAACTTGTAATTTTCTTGTAGAAGCTATCTCGTTATTTTGCTTTTCTTTCATATAATCATAAAGTTTAGCTTTAAGCATTCTCATACAAGATTCTCTGTTTTGTATCTGTGAACGTTCTGTTTGACACGATACAACAAAACCAGTAGGTATGTGTGTTATTCTTACAGCAGAATCTGTTTTGTTTATGTGCTGTCCACCTGCTCCACTCGCTCTGTAAGTATCAAATTTTAAATCTGCTGGATTTATCTCAACTTCAATATCTTCAACTTCAGGAAGCACCGCAACCGTTACTGTTGAAGTGTGTATTCTTCCACTTGCTTCAGTTTCTGGCACACGCTGAACTCTATGTACTCCACTTTCAAATTTAAGTTTGCTATATGCTCCCTTTCCTTTAATCATAAAAGATATTTCTTTTATGCCACCAAGTTCAGTTTCATTTAAATCCATAACTTCTACTTGCCAATGCATAAGGTCTGCATACATCGAATACATTCTATAAAGGTTGTACGCAAAAAGTGCAGCTTCTTCTCCGCCTGCGCCACCACGTATTTCAATAATTACGTTGCTATCATCGGCTTCATCTTTTGGTAACAACATAACTTTTAATTCTTCCTCTATTTTTTCTAGTTTTTCTTTACCATCATAGAATTCTGCCTCTGCCATTTCTTTCATTTCTGGATCCGACATCAATTCTTCTGCTTCTTCCATATCCTTTTTAGTTTTTTTGTATTCTCTATATTTTTCTACTATATCTGTCATATCGCTGTGTTCTTTCATTAAGTTTTTCCATTCATTTTGTCTTGAAATAACCTCTGGATCACTTATAAGCTTATTTAATTCTTCATAACGTTTTTCAACAGCTTCTAATTTTTGAAACATAAAACTCTCTCCTTTAAATTTTTAACATTTCAATTATATACGATTTTCATGCATTTTTCAAGGGTTTCACTTATATTGGATATTAATTTTAAATTTTATTTCGGTTTTACAAACTAAATTTAAGTTTTGCAATCCACCTAATCTTCAATTTTAAATATTCTTTTAGCATTATTTTTTGTAAGTTCAGCAACATCAGTAAGTGGAATATTTTTTACTTCTGCTATTTTCATTGCTACATATTTTACAAATAATGATGTATTTGTTTCGCCTCTATGTGGTTCTGGCGCTAAGTAAGGGCTATCTGTCTCAAT
>OIYG01000583.1_pt1 | contig 34181 bp, 32 predicted proteins | sample 1587861 | NCBI WGS metagenome assembly OIYG01 (sample SAMN03283272) | human gut metagenome | biome: human-associated habitat; material: feces | host: Homo sapiens | place: Peru | collected 2012 | reverse complement strand
CCCGATAGCACATATGATCATAACGTGTTCCCCGTGCATACGGGGGTGATCCTAACTTTGCGTAAGTCATTGGTGTATTGCATTGGTGTTCCCCGTGCATACGGGGGTGATCCTAACCCCAGTAGTTCGACCGCTTTCCGTTTTGCGTGTTCCCCGTGCATACGGGGGTGATCCTGTTATCCATGCAAAATATGGCAGCGTCAAAAGGTGTTCCCCGTGCATACGGGGGTGATCCTGGTGAGGTCGAAATGTACCAGTATCAAGATGGGTGTTCCCCGTGCATACGGGGGTGATCCTGGTTTGCACCCGATAGCACATATGATCATAACGTGTTCCCCGTGCATACGGGGGTGATCCTAAGGGAGTGGTATAAATGACTGTTTACAAACAGTGTTCCCCGTGCATACGGGGGTGATCCTAATTGCTAAAAGTGTTATTGTGTTTGTTTGCTGTGTTCCCCGTGCATACGGGGGTGATCCTAATCCCATGATGATATAATAATTTCCCTAATGGTGTTCCCCGTGCATACGGGGGTGATCCTTGCATAAGCGGTTACAGCGCTAGCAAAAGCTAGTGTTCCCCGTGCATACGGGGGTGATCCTTACGCTTAAACATAAGTGTTTCCTCACGATCAGTGTTCCCCGTGCATACGGGGGTGATCCCTTTTGGAGCATGCGGGTGTACGTGTCCGCTATGTGTTCCCCGTGCATACGGGGGTGATCCTCAACTTGTTTAAATTGAATTCTTGTCGAACCAGTGTTCCCCGTGCATACGGGGGTGATCCTGAATGCGCCAAAGCAAGCGGCGGGGCGGTAGGGTGTTCCCCGTGCATACGGGGGTGATCCTATCGCTAATACGTTTACGATATACGCGTACCGGTGTTCCCCGTGCATACGGGGGTGATCCTTTTATCCTCACTGATGCCAAAGTTATCAGAAAGTGTTCCCCGTGCATACGGGGGTGATCCTTTAAATTTAATTCATGGCAGCTTAAAGAGCCAGTGTTCCCCGTGCATACGGGGGTGATCCTTTATTTTCAAAAGTGATTTTATCATAGTGTTCGTGTTCCCCGTGCATACGGGGGTGATCCCTTATCGTGCACATACCCCCATTTGCCGCTAATGTGTTCCCCGTGCATACGGGGGTGATCCCGTCTTGTACTGTCGCCAACTCCGGCGCAACGCGTGTTCCCCGTGCATACGGGGGTGATCCTGGTTAGTGCAAACACTGAACGTCATTTACGAGGTGTTCCCCGTGCATACGGGGGTGATCCTGATTATGACATAATCCGTCATTATGCGGACGAGTGTTCCCCGTGCATACGGGGGTGATCCCGTATAAAAAAGGCCAGGTGCGTGAACGGACATGTGTTCCCCGTGCATACGGGGGTGATCCTCAACGTATTCTTTCCACGTCTTTGTTTTGCTGGTGTTCCCCGTGCATACGGGGGTGATCCTATCATCTTCTTTTTTATCTTCTTCGACTTCTTGTGTTCCCCGTGCATACGGGGGTGATCCTATCCTAATTCAATTCCGCATGAACGGACATCGGTGTTCCCCGTGCATACGGGGGTGATCCTAGCGGACGTTCAGAAAATGACATCACCGCGGGGTGTTCCCCGTGCATACGGGGGTGATCCTTTCAACATCTGATGTAGTAGGATTATATAGCGGTGTTCCCCGTGCATACGGGGGTGATCCTATCAACGTTTGTCAACATTCTAGTATAACTATGTGTTCCCCGTGCATATGGGGGTGTTATGAAGTTATCATAAATAAATATAGGAAAAAATTAATGAGACATACTGTTTGAATATTCCTTTTCTAACAATTTTAAACCGCCATAAAACGACAATTTAAATCCACCCTTGACAATAAAATTGATAAAATACTTAATTGCAGCAAATTTGCTGCAATTAGGCTTTTTTATACTCAAGTTATAGATGAAATTTTCGTATTGTATTGGAGGAATTTAAAATGAAGGTTAAAACATTTTTATCTATAGCGTGCTTGAGTCTTATGCTTGTTGGTTGTGGTAATAATACCGTCGACAATTCTGGCAAAAGTGTAGAATCAACCAATAATAAAGTTTCGAAAGTCAAACACAAGAAAACTAAAAAAGATCCGCGTGAGGTCATAAATGGAGAACTTCTTAAAGTCGGACAATGGTGTAATGATGATGAGCAGGGGAAAATGGAGCTGTACAAAATTTGTGTGCCTGGGACGGTAATTGATGATGGACCAATCAAGTGTACCGTTAAAAGTATTAAAATCTTTAAAATAACGCCACAAACCCAGGAACAAATTGAAATTGCAAAAGATGACTACGATACCAATAGCGTTCCTAAAGTATATTATACGTTGCAAGTGGTATATGATCTTAAGAATACCTCACAAGATTCTTTGCAATTTAATGGCGTTGAATCAATCGTTACGTCTGCCGGTCAGCAAATGAGTTCAGACGGAAGCGGAATGTATGATGACGGAATAGGCGTCAAGGTTGCAGGAAATGGTCAAAGAGAGAATGTCGCAATAGGGATGATTAACGATGGGGATTATTCAAAAATCACCGACATAACGATCAAATTTTCAGGACAGCTTTCAAAAGATAATGGTGATTATGATGATTATTCTGATCAAACGGACGCTGTTAAAATTTCGTTGGATAATCAATAATTTCGACAAATACGTAGACAGCATAGACAACAATCCTCATCCCCCAAACGCCCCCTCAAATCCTTCCCGACTGACGAACCCATAGGATTCAAGCGTCGTCTTGTCGTTTGAAAGGGCTAAGATGGCCTGTTTCAACGCATCCGTTTCTTCTTTTTCAACGTTGATTGTTTTTGCCAAATGCAGTATGACAACGCAGCCCAGTGCGAACCTGTTCGTTGTCGTCTCTGTATTTTTCATGCGAAAAAGATATTTGGAATATGATCGGGGCGTTATGGGCCTTGTTTCGATTTTGATATCGATCAGGTTGCCGTTGTGACAGCAGCAGTTGCGGTAAAGCGCGATGCATTCCAGCCAACTGATGAGTTCGCTTGCGTTGCATCCGTACAGGGATGAGATTTCTTTGCGGTTGCGCTTGCTCATGAGCTTATAGATGTGAATCAGTTCGCCGAGCGAAATGTGTTGCGAAAGCTCGAGAAGAGACTGGGTTTCCGGCTTGTCGCTTTTTGAAAGGTGAGTGATGGTGTTGATGAGCTGTTTTTGTTCCTGCTCAATGATTTTTCTGTCGACATCATCGTATTTCAGGTATTTGTTAGGACCGGCAGTTTGGCACCAGGAAAAAATGTTCTGGTAGCAAAGCGGACCATATTTTTCGACAAGATGTGACGTGATTTTCGTATTTAGATCGATTTCAAGTTCTTGAATGATCGAAAAAACGGCCTGACGCAATTTTTTGTCAAGCTTAATTCGATCACAGACTTCTTGAAACGTGCAGCCGAATCGGCAAAGCGGTTTGGCATAGCTGATGAAACGATATGTACCAAGATGATCGATGATTGTTTGCTGCTTTTTGGTTGGTCCAAAATCATTGATGTTGAGCTTTTTGATCAGGTCTGATTTCGCCACGGCTGCGCACTCCTTTGCATAAAAAAACCCTGCGCTCGGCCGTAGCCTTCGAAGCAGGGGGGTTGAAACTTATCTCTTTAACCATATGATAACACCTGAATCGTGTTTTCGCAATTGCGAGACTTATTAATTGCCAAATATGCTCATTCTTGTTAAGATAGCGATAAAGAAAGGGTTTACAAGAAATGGAGTGACATATATATGGGAAAATTGACGAGCAAGATAGAGAAGCTGTACCGGATTTTCAGCAAAGCTGCCGGACTGTTTGCAGGGTTGCGTGCGGTACTGTATTTTATCGGAAGAAGAAAAAGAAAGTAGTTTTTGGAAGCGGTCAGGCAATCTGATCGCTTTTTTTTGCAAGCAATGATCTTCTTTTCGCCGTGCATACGGATTCTTAAAAGAAAACAAGGGTGGAAACTTCTCATTTTAAAAGTGATACCATGGAAAATATTAAAAAATGGGGATTTTGGATCTTCATGTCAAAACCCGTTACATAATGAGGGTGGACTTTTGATGGCTGAGTTATTTTCTGAATTGGAACAAATCGATAATTTGGAAGATTTCAAGGTATATAGGAGCAAATTGATCAAAAAAAGCGCTTTTTGGAAGCAAAGGGTGCTGTTGCTGAAGAAAAAAGGGGGATACAAGTCAAATAAGGATCTGGCTGAGGCTTGCTGCGTGACGGTTCCGACCGTCAGAAACTGGCTGGCGGGGATAGTTCCGCGATCGCGCGATAATTTTATCAAAATCGGGTTTGCGGAAAAAAGCGATCTTGAGCAGATGGACAATCTTTTGCAAAGATACGGATATCAGGCGCTGTACTCCAAGAATTACGAGGATGCGGTCTATAAATTCGTATTGCAAAACAAAGACAGGCTTCCTGAATGCGGGTATTGTTATTGTCGAAAAATTATTGAAATGATCAAGGATGATGTCGAAAACGAGCAGGATGCAATGAACGTTCCGACGACCAATTTGGACGAAAGACTTGACGGCATGAGAGATGTTCCTGAATTGACGACGTTCATACTTGAAAATGCAGAGATTTTCAAAAGTCGCTATTCTGATTTTTATGACTATGTAAAATTTTTCGTTTCGGAAAATCGACTAAACGAAGGCAGCAAGGACACGATCAACAAGCTGGCCGAGATTCAGGGATGGACTTCATCAATGAAACAGGCGATTTATGATATCAAAAACGAATGCTGGTTTCCGACCAGACTCAAGGTGATTTCAATCGGAGTACATTTGAACATGACGATTGAAGAGCTCAATCACATGCTTTATTTGGCAAAGATGGGACCGCTTTGCCCACAGTCTCCATTTGAATCGGTGATTATTTTTTCGTTAAGGGATGCGGCATTAAACGACATGATTCACCGGGATGGCGGGATTGAACTGTGCCTTGCAGTACGCAATCTTTTGGAAAAATTCGGTGATTTTGACTTTATTGAAGATTTTATGAACGATTTGCCGACAGAAGACGATCAGTGCTGAAAATGAACGAGAAAGAGAAAATTATTTTAGCTGCCGTTGAAAAAGCCATCGGCAACGACTGGCATTTCAAAAAGCTGATACCGTTTGCCAAGGGGACTTTAGGCAACGTCTATGATTTGTCAAAAAATAATCTGGTGATCGGTCCGGATCATCGAGCGGTCAAAATCGTTCAAACGTCAAAAAAAAGGCTGAATCGTGTCAAAAAAGAACTTAAACATCTCAACCGGACACGCGACAATCAAAATATCGTTTCCTACATTGATTATGGTGTGGTTCATGTCGGAGAAACTTTGGCGATGTGGTTTGTGATGGAAAAGTATGTGCCATTGCCGGAGTATGGAGCAGACCGTGCATTTAGCGAAAAAGACGTCTTGAGAATCGGAATTGACATCAGTCATGCTCTTGAAGCATGCGAGCGGGAAAAGATCATTCATTGTGATGTCAAGCCGAGCAATATTTTTGTGAAATCCAGAAAAGAAGCCGCTTATCTGTTAGGGGATTTCAGCATTTCTCTGGATGATTCTCAAAAAAAGATTGCCAACGAGTATTCAATCGGATACGGTTCTCCGGAACAGCTGAAAAAAATTGCTGAACCGTTATCCAACCGTTCGGATATCTATTCTTTGGGAATGACGCTTTATGTTTTAGCAAACGATAAAAAATTTTCGGATCATTGCGATGAATTGCCGGAAATTGAAAGAGTCAGTGCTGAGCTGAATGCGATATTGAAGAAAGCGTGCAGCTGTTATCCTGGAAATCGCTATCAGAGCGCAACGGAACTCAGAAAAGAACTCTTGAAATTGATGATAACGAAATATTGTTGAAAGGTCGCAGCAGGCGGCCTTTTTTTATGACAAAAAAAGCGCCGATTCTGGTCGGCGCCTGGTGCTGTATGAATTATTCTGCTGATTTTTGATCCTGTTCAAGATATTCGATCATTTCGTCAAATGATTCTTTGGCATCCGCATACCCGCTTTCGTACAAGTCCTTGAGTTTTTTGACGTTATGCTCAAGCCGACCGACCTTGACGGGTTCTTTTGGAGCAATGCAAAAGATTTGTTTTGATTCCTCCATTTTTTGCAATTCTTCTGCCTGCTTGTTGTAGGCTTCAGGCCTGCCGTTGACCTGTTTGACGAAATCCGGGTATTGCTTGAAGTTCATTTCAATTGCTTTTTCCATTGCCTTGTTGCCAGGCTTTTTGCGATATTCGCGGTTGCGGGTTCTGACCACGACGATTTTGTCGAAGCCCAATTCTTGTGCGAGATCGACCGGAACGGAGTCTGAGATTCCGCCATCAAGACAAAGACCTTGAGATGTTTCATGGGGTTCCGAAATGATCGGCATTGAAGATGAGGCTTCAAGGGCATCCGTCAGCTCTTTTCCGACCGGCGGCTTGTGAAATTCGACGCGCTTGCCGTCTTTTAGTCTGGTGGCCACGATTACGAAGTCCGTATCGGACAGATTGTAGGCATTTTCATCGTAGTTGTGCCATGAAATTCCATGATCCGTAAACAGATAGTCAAGATTGATGATGCTTTTGCCTTTTAAAAGATTTTTGACAGAAATATAGTCGCGATCGTTGCGGTATTCGGTATTGATTTCAAATGTTCTTCCGTATTGTTTGGAAACATAGTTTGCTCCGGCAAGAGATCCCGCTGAAACGCCGATGACGCAGTTAAATTGGATGTCGCGATCCAAAAAATAGTCAAGGACGCCGGACGTATAGCATCCGCGCATGGCTCCGCCTTCTAAGACAAGTGCCGCATTATAATACATGGATTCTCATCCCTTCATAATAGTAACAAAATTAGTTTATACAAATTCAGTATAACATCATCAGGAAGATTTTTCTCGTTACAATTCAGCGATAAGCGACAAAGTGCAAAAAGTGATCTACTGTGCTAAAATCGTATAAGTGAGTTTTAAATGAAAGGAAGGGTATGAGTGGGACTCGATAAAAAAGCCATGTTTGAAAAACTGCTTGAACAAATCAAGTGGCAAGACAACAGGGAAGTTTTTTCCGATGCGCTGATCGAAAAAGTCGAAGTGCATACGAAGTCGAAGCGTTGGGACTTTTATTTTGAAACAAACGACATCTTGCCGTTTCAAACATTTGCAAAACTTAATCAGCTTGTCGAGACGTCTTTCAGGCCGATTTGCAAGACGAGACTGCATTTTACGACGAGAAATCCTGTAATGAATGACGAAAAACTGGTTTCGTATTGGGCATATGCCGTTGAAACGAGCGGAAAAGCAAACGGTTTTACCCAAAATCTCTTGCAAAATTCTCCGGAACTTGATCACGGAGAGGTCAAACTGTTGGCTGAAAATACGGTATTGCGCGATTTTTTGAAGCGCAACGTTTTGGAAAGAATTGAAGCGTCTTATCAGGATGCCGGTTTTCCAAGATTCACGATCAAACCCTATGTTGATGAAAAAGCGATTGAAGAAAAGCGGGAGGCCATGCAGCAAAAGCATGCCGAAAACGATGCGGAGCTGGCCAGAAAAGCTTATGAGCAGATCAAGATTTCGAATGAACAAAAGGCCAGGCAGCCAAAAAACGTGAAGAAGCAAGAAGAACTTCCGCCTGTTGAAGGGCCTGTGATGGTCGGCAAGAAGATTTCGGAAGAAACCGAGATCAGACCGATGAAGACGATCGTAGAAGAAGAGCGCATTGTGGTCGTCCAAGGCTACGTCTTTGATTCCGAGGTGCGCGAACTGCGCTCCGGCAGAAAAATTCTGACGTTTAAGATTACCGATTATACTTCTTCGTTTGCCGTCAAAAAGTTTTCGAACAATGCCAAAGATGAAGCGATGTTTGATGCCGTCAAAGTCGGCCAATGGGTCAAAGTCAAAGGAAACGTCCAGGAAGACAGCTACATGAGAGATCTTGTCATCAATGCCTATGACATCAATGAAGTCAAGCATGAAGGACGAAAGGATACGGCTCCTGAAGATGAAAAGCGCGTTGAGCTTCATCTGCACTCCAACATGAGCATGATGGATGCTACGAATTCGATTTCGGACTTTGTCGCACAAGCTGCCAAGTGGGGACAAAAAGCGATTGCGATTACCGATCACAGCACGCTGCAGGCCTTTCCGGAAGCACATTCGGCAGGGCAGAAAAACGGTGTCAAGATTTTGTACGGCGTTGAGGCAAACGTTGTTGAAGACAGTCAGCCGATTGCGTACAACGAAGCGCATGAAGAATTGAAGCATGCGACTTACGTCGTGTTTGATACGGAAACGACGGGTCTGTCGGCTCAATACAACAAGGTCATCGAATTGGCCGCGGTCAAGATGAAAGACGGCGAAAAAATCGGAGAATTTGAAGAATTCATCGATCCGGGCCATCCGCTTTCGCAAACGACGATCAATCTGACGCACATTACGGATGCGATGGTTCGCGGTTCAAAAACAGAAGAAGAAGTTTTCAAACTCTTCCGTGAATTCTGCAAGGGATGCATCATCGTCGGACACAATGCCACGTTTGACGTCGACTTCATGAATACCGGCTATCTTCGCCATGGCATGCCTGAGATTAAAGAACCGTGGGTCGATACGCTGCCTTTGGCAAGAATTTTGTATTCGGACATGAAACGCTTTACGCTCGATACGTTGGCCAAGCGGCTCAAAGTTGATTTGGAACATCACCACCGGGCTATTTATGATGCCGAAGCGACCGGCTATATTTTTTACAAGATGCTTGCTGACGCGCGCGAACAGTTCGACATTTTGTATCATGACGATTTTAACAAGCACATGGTTCAGCCGGATACGTACAAACAGCAGCACCCGTTTCATGCGATCGTTTTGGCTGAAACGCAGGACGGGCTGAAAAATCTTTTCAAGCTGGCATCAGATTCGATGGTCAATCACTTTTACCGCGTTGCCAGGGTTCCTCGCTCAGTGCTTGAAAAATACCGTGAAGGACTTTTGGTCGGTTCCGGCTGTGCCGACGGCGAAGTTTTCACGGCCATGATGCAAAAAGGCTATGAAACGGCCAAAGCCAAGGCCAAGAATTATGATTATCTGGAGATTCAGCCAAAGGCACTGTATGCACCGCTTTTGGAGCGCGAACTCGTCAAGGATGAAGAAGAGCTTGAAGACATCATCAAAAATATGGTGAAATTGGCTGAAGAACTCGACAAGCCGATCGTTGCAAGCGGAGACGTGCATTTCATGAACAAGGAAGATGCGATTTATCGCAAGATTCTGATTCATTCCCAAGGCGGCGCAAACCCGCTCAATCGCTTGAAAAATCTTCCTGACGCGCACTTCAGAACGACGGATGAGATGCTTGACGAGTTTGCCTTTCTCGGACCTGAACTGGCTAAAAAGGTCGTTGTCGATGATCCGAACAAGGTCGCGGCAATGTGTGACGAAATCACTCCCGTCAAGGATAAGCTGTACACGCCGAAAATGCCGGGGGCAGAAGACGATATTCGCAATCTGACGATGAACAAGGCACATGAGCTTTATGGCGATCCGTTGCCTGAAATCGTTCAGGCCAGACTTGACAAAGAATTGAAGTCCGTTATCGGCAACGGCTTTTCTGTAATTTATCTGATCGCGCAAAAGCTCGTTTTCAAGTCCAACAAAGACGGATATCTGGTCGGTTCTCGTGGGTCCGTCGGTTCAAGCCTGGTGGCAACGATGACCGGAATCACCGAGGTCAATCCTCTTCCGCCGCATTATCGTTGTCCTGAGTGCAAATACTCTGAATTTTTCACGAAAGGCGAATACGGCAGCGGCTACGATCTCCCTGATAAAAAGTGCCCCAAGTGCCAAACGCAGCTCGTCAAGGACGGACAGGAAATCCCGTTCGAAACGTTCCTTGGATTCAAAGGCAACAAGGTCCCTGATATCGACTTGAACTTTTCCGGCGACTATCAGCCGGTTGCACACAACTACACGAAGGTTCTGTTCGGAGAAAACAACGTGTTCCGTGCCGGAACGATCGGTACCGTTGCCGACAAGACGGCGTACGGTTATGTCAAAGCGTACGAACGCGACAACGAACTGACGCTGAGGTCTGCCGAAGTCGATCGCCTGGCCAAGGGAGCAACGGGCGTCAAACGCACGACCGGACAGCACCCGGCCGGAATTCTGGTTGTTCCCGACTACATGGATATTTATGATTTCACGCCGATTCAGTATCCGGCAGACGACGTCAATGCGGCCTGGCGCACGACTCACTTTGATTTCCACTCGATTCACGACAATATTTTGAAGCTCGACTGTCTTGGTCACGATGATCCGACGATGATTCGCATGCTGCAGGATCTTTCGGGAATTGAGCCAAAGACGATTCCGACTGATGACCCTGGCGTGATGGCGCTGTTTTCCGGAACGGAGATTCTGGGCGTCACGGAAGAACAGATTCAATCAAAAACGGGAACGCTCGGCATTCCGGAATTCGGAACGAGGTTCGTTCGCGGAATGCTTGAAGAAACAAAGCCAAAGACGTTTGCCGAACTGCTCAAGATTTCCGGTTTGTCTCACGGGACTGACGTTTGGCTCGGAAACGCCGAAGAACTGATTCAAAACAAGACTGTGACGATGCCTGAAGTTATCGGATGTCGTGACGATATCATGATGGATCTGATTCACATGGGCGTTGAAAGCGATCTGGCCTTCAAAATCATGGAACACGTGCGTAAGGGACGCGGCATTCCGGATGAGTGGCAAGAAGAGATGCACAAGGCAAACGTTCCCGAATGGTACATCGGCGCCTGCCTGAAAATCAAGTACATGTTCCCTAAGGCACATGCTGCTGCTTACGTTTTGATGGCGCTGCGCATTGCATATTTCAAAGTCTACTACCCGCTGATCTACTATTCTGCATATTTTTCCGTGCGTGCCGATGATTTTGATCTGGTCGCAATGGCCAACGGCAAGGAATCCGTCAAGGCTCGCATGAAGGAAATCAATGAAAAAGGCAATGATGCCTCAGCTAAGGAAAAGAACCTGTTGACCGTGCTTGAGCTTGCAAACGAAATGCTCGAACGCGGCTTTGAGTTCAAGATGGTCGACATCAAGCGTTCGGATGCTTCGGACTGGCTGATTGAAGGAAATACGCTCCTGGCACCGTTTTCGGCAATTCCGGGTCTTGGATTGAACGTTGCCAAGCAAATCGTTGCGGCAAGAGAAGAGCGCGAGTTCATTTCAAAACAGGATCTGAAAGAGCGCGGAAAAGTTTCGCAGGCATTGGTTGATTTCATGACGGAAAACCATGTTTTGGACGGATTGTCGGATGAAAATCAGCTTGATTTGTTTTCTGATTTCTGATATATCAACGTTTTTGAAGATTAGGTAAATTTAATAAATGGGATGTCTATTTTTCAAATGGGCAACAAATGGGCAAAAATTTTGAGCGATACTGTAACAGGTATCGCTTTTTTATCACAGAAAATTATCAATTTGAGCTATCTTAGCCTCAAAGTCTTGACGTGCCTTTTTAGTCACGTGCATATAGATCATTTTAAAGGTGGTAGGGAAATAATGGCAGAATTATCAGAGGCGAGAAAACGGGCAAACAAAAAATAAAGAGAAAAAGAAACTTTATAAATATCGTTCAACCGCTAAATCTTTCGTTAAAAACTTAGCAAGTGAGCAAGATTTACTCGAGCTCCGCCAATTAATCGATGATACTCTAGAGCAAAAAAGTAGAGATTGAGTGGAGATTCGGGAGAGAAAGAGTAGAGCTCAAGCAGAGTGTATGGGTGGTAGTATGGTATTGTACCAAGATAAGATACAATACGACGAAATAATAACTTAACTTTTTTAGTAGTCATATATAAAAAGTCAGCTTAACAGCTGGCTTTTTATTTTGAAGAGGTATCAAATGAAACAAACAAAAAGTGCTGGCTTAGTCAGCTGCAATTTTGAAGCTTATCTTATCAATAAAATCAACAAAGTACTAGAACGTAAGAAGCATAAGAAACATAAAAAGCGCAAGAAATAAATTTAAAACTATAACTACTTTTGGGGGGTGAGATGAAATGAAGAAGTTGAATCCAAAACAGAAGGATTTTGCTGATGAGTATATAAAGACAGGGAACGCTACTCAATCCGCTTTAAAGGCTGGGTACTCTGAGAACTATGCTAAAGCGCAATCTTCAAAGCTGTCTGGTAAGCAATGATAAAGTAGATGTTACTAATGCTCAAAAATCTGTTTCTGCTGAGGATATGAAACGATTTGAGCGTGAAGCCAAAGAGCTAGTAGCTAAAGCGAGCCAGCTTAGAAAGCAAGGCGAATTTGTCACTTATGATGATTTTAGCCGTGAAGAAAACGCAAGAATGAGGGTTTATAACGTGACTATGCGTGTAAACCGGTTAGAATACTTAAAAGCCCAAATGGGGCTTTTTTTAGTAGATTTAGGTTCAGACGTGGGACATGAACTTGCCGAGAAGTTGACAGATGACTATATCAGCGAAGTTAAGCGACAAGCTGGTATTTTGGGAGAAAACCTCAGCTCACTTTGGACAGGCAAGGAAGTAGCAAAAATCATCATGGCACAGACGGGGTCTGCTACTTTTAGTCAAAGGTTATGGGCTAATCTGGACGCACTGAAAGCCGAACTTGATGGAGTGATTGCTAGCGGAATTATCCAAGGTGACAATCCGCAAGAGATGGCAAGAAAGCTTAAGAGCCAGCTGAAAGATACTGTTAAAAATCATAAGTACGTCACAGAACGCTTAGCCAGAACAGAAAGCGCCAGGGTACAATTTAGCGCACAAACGCAATCATTAAAAGAAGCTGGATACAAGTATTGTATGTGGCATGATGAGCCTAAAGCTTGCAGTACTTGTCAAACGATAGCGCAACATAAAAGTGATTATGGCGTTGGGATTTATGAGCTTGAAAAAGTGCCTAGTATTCCTGTTCATCCCAATTGTCGTTGTTCTATATCCGCTTATTGGGTGGATGAAGAAGCCATCTCAGAAAAAAATCATAAAACTACAAAAGCTGATAAATTAAATATTTGTAACGATCAATTGAGAAAAGCCTTTGAAGATATGTTTGGACATAAAGACGCTCAAAAAATTATTACAGATATAAACGAGCAAATCAGCAAAGCTCCAAAGAACGTAAGGCGAATGTTTGAGAAACACTCATCAAAGTTTAGAGTTGCTTTCACGAAACAGTCTTACTTTTCACCAAGAAGGGACATGGTTTCACTAACTAAAACTGGCTTGAACTTGGAGAACGATAAAAACTATTATCAAAAGAAGTATGATGTATTTTTCCACGAGTTCGGACACTTCATTGATCACCATGGACTAGGGATTAAATTTTATGACTTGCCAAGCCAAGATCTTAGTTATTATCTTGATGAAGATATAGACCAACTAATTAAAGAACGTATTGATAAAGTAGAACTTACAAAAGAAGGAATGCTAGGTACGGGGTACACAAGAATTAACGGAATTAATTACAAGCTGAAAAAGAATGGAGATTTAACCAAAGCCGCTGAAAATAAACTTAGAACCTATAAGCGTAAACAGGCATTAAAAATGTTGGTCACTGAGGTTCAAGATAAGTGCCAAAATAAACAATCTTATAGTGATTTTTCTGATATAATAGGTGGTGCTAAAATTCTTGATACCACTTTCCCATTAGGAGTAGGACACTCTGAAAGTTATTGGAACCAAACAACACGGAGCGTTGAATTTTTTGCCGAAGCTACTTCGGCTACTATCAATAATCCTGAATCTTTGGAAATTCTAAAAACACATTTTCCTAAAACATACGCTCAATATGAAAAAATAGTAGAGGAGATTGCTGAGTATGACGATTGATGAAATGATGGACACTTATGCAGGCTTTCCTGATGATGAGTACAAGTTAATTAAGAAATACGTAACAAAATTTAAAGAATTTTATCCTGTTTATGCGCCATGCAATTCTGAAATTATCAATCATTGCATAGATCTAGGCTTAAAAATTGATGATTTACCAGAAAACGACGAAATTTACAAGAAACACTTTGAAGGCAAAATCTTTTAAAATTGAATAATTTTAAGACGGTTAGCGGCCGTCTTTTTTTTGTGCCCTTTTTCCTGTTTGCAGGGCTAAAAGAACAACTGAGTCAGCCTCCCACGGCAATAAATGCGAGAAGAAAGGAGTTTTCTAAATGGAAAACGAAAATCAAAATACGGAAGTTGAAAAGACTAATGAAGAAGTAGAAGATATCCAAGACAACGCCGGCAAAGTCGAGGAAGATAAAGCTTCAAAGACAGTTGAAAAACTTCAAAAACGCTTAGGAAAGCTAACTGGCGACAAGCACGATTTAGAAGAAGAGTTGGCTAATGCGAAAGCAGAACTTGAAGCTTACAAATCGGGCAAAAAAACAGTCAAGAAACTTTCTGAAGAAGATAAAGCTAAGCAAGAACAGGACGCAAAAGACGAGGAACTTAAAAGCCTGCGTACTGAGCTAGCTAGAACCAAAGCGCTAGGCGAAACTAGCGAAGTGCTAAAGGAACAAGGCTTGGATGTTTCAGCAGATGTGTTAAACATGGTAGTAAGCGCAGATAATGAAAAGACTTACTCTAACGTCAAGGCTCTAGTCTCTTTTAGTGAACAAATCGCTAATCAAATCCGTTCTGAACTGCTAGTCGGCAAGACGCCTAAGCGACAAACTAAACAGAATGCGCAAAGCGAATTCGCTAATGCGCTCGGAATTAAAAAATAGGAGGTTAAACTATGGCTACATTTAACTATGTAACAAAAGATAATATGGGTGCTACTCTTGATCACAAGATTAATCAAGGGTTAGTTACGAGCGTTTTGGGGAATCCAAACGTTTCATTTATGAATGGAGGTAAATCTTTCACTTTACGTGACATTACAGTATCTGGTTTCAAACCACATACACGTGGAAAGGGTTGGAATTCAGGAGAAATCACTGATAGTAAGACAGTTTACACAATGACGCAAGATTGTGATATTGAATTTTCTGTTGATCGTCAGGATGTTGACGAAACTAATCAAGAATTGTCAATGGCCAACGTTTCTCGTGTTTTCATCGAAGATGAAGTGCAACCAGAAGTCAATAGCTACCGTTTTGCTGTGATGGCTCAAGCGGCTAATGCACAAGGCAACAAGGATAAAACAAACTTAACTGTCTCTAACGTGTACTCTAAGCTAAAAGCTGCAATCTTACCACTTCGCAAATATGGTTCAGCTAACATTGTTGGTTTTGTTTCTTCAACAACACTTGATTTGCTTGAACGGTCAACCGAATTCACTCGCAACATTACTAACCAAAATGTTGGTCAGACTTCACTTGAATCACGTGTAACAGACATTGACGGTGTCAAATTAGTTGAAGTGCAAGGACACTGATCGCTTGAAGACATCATATAACCTTGCGGAAGGGGCTAAACCACAAAGTAATGCAGTTGATATCAACTACTTATTTGTAGTCAAACAAGCAGTGATTCCAGTCGTGAAAGAAAATGCGGTCTTCATGTTTGGTGCATTTTATGCAAAAAAATACCCTCTGACAAATATGTCAGAAGGTAAGACTGTCGCAAGTGACTAGCTTGCTATTGGGTGTACCCCAATGATCTCTACACACATGATAAAACAAATCTTCAAACGTGTCAATGTTTTGGTGTATAATAGCCATGTGCAGAAAACTGACTATTTTCACTATGCACAGTTAGGGGGTGTACCCTTAATGATCTCAATCATATTTGATTTAGTATTGGCATTCTTTGTCAATCTAATTTCAGATGTTATCTACGATTGGTTGAAAAACCACTAGTAGATAACAGAAACCTGATTGCTTCGGTGATTGGGGTATTTTTTGAAATGGGCAAGGCGATTATCTGAAATGCGAGAATTTTGTAAAATGGGCAGATAATGGGCAAGGAATGGGCAAAAAAATTCCACTTAAGCGGATATGTCGGATGAAAACCAGTTGTCGCTTTTCGACATGCTTGGCTAAATGCACTGCATTTACATTCATTTTCATACGAAACTTGAAAATGTCGTCCCGGTATGCTACAATAACATTGTTTTTGATACTCGTTAGGGAGTGAGCAGAGATGCTCGCTCTTTTTATTGGAACGGGTTCTATTGGATGAAAAGATGCGAGGAGGAAAATTTTGAGCAGCGTTGTTGAAACAGTGACGGAATTAGTCACTCCTATATTGGATGAACGTCACTTTGAATTAGTTGATGCGGAATTCGTGAAAGAAGGCAAAAGCTGGTATTTGCGAATTTATATCGATAAGCCCGGTGGAATCAATATTGAGGAGTGTGCGCTTGTCAGCGATTTGCTCGGCGAAAAGCTTGACGACTGCGACCCGGATCCGATTCCTCAGGCATACTTTTTGGAAGTTTCCTCACCTGGTGCTGAGCGTCCTTTGAAGAAAGAACGCGATTATGAGCGCGCGTTGAATTCTTATATTCATGTTTCGCTGTATCAGCCGTTGGAGGGCAATAAGGTTTATGAAGGCACAATGGTTGACTTGAAGCCGGATGAACTGACGCTGGAATACATGGACAAGACTCGTCAAAAGACGATTGTGATTCCGCGCAAGCAGATTGCACAGGCGCGTTTGGCAATCAAATTTTAATAATAAGGAGCACAGAAAAAAATGAGTAAGGAATTGCTTAATGCATTGGATGCACTTGAAACTGAAAAGGGCATCAAAAAAGAAGTCATCATCGATGCTTTGGAACAGGCACTTGTTTCCGCCTACAAGAAAAACTACGGTCAGGCACAAAACGTCAAAGTGACGTTTGATGCAAGACGCGGCGACATCAAGGTTTTTGCCGTTAAGGAAGTCGTCAACGAAGTTTTGGATTCATGCCTCGAAGTCAGCCTGTCTGATGCTCTTGAAATCAACAGAGCCTATGAAATCGGCGACACGATTGATTTTGAAGTTACTCCGCGTGATTTTGGCCGAATTGCGGCTCAAACTGCTAAGCAGGTCATCATGCAGCGCGTGCGTGAAGAAGAGCGACAAATGATTTATAATCAATATAGCCGTTATGAAAATGAAATCATGACCGGTGAAGTTGAACGTCGCGACAGCCGTTACGTTTATGTCAACCTCGGCAACGTTGAAGCCGTTCTTTCGAAGCGCGATCAGGTGCCTGGTGAAGTTTACAATTCACACGATCGCATCAAAGTTTACGTGTACAAGGTTGTTGATCCAAACGAAAATCAAAATGCCGAACAAAATGAAGAAGAAGGCAAGAAGAAGCGTCGCAACCGAGGACCTCAAGTTTACGTAAGTCGTTCTCATCCTGATTTGTTGAAGCGCATGTTTGAAAATGAAGTTCCGGAAATTTTTGACGGAACCGTTGAAATCAAGTCGATTGCGCGTGAAGCGGGCGATCGTGCCAAAATTGCCGTTTGCTCCGATCAAGAAGGAATCGATCCGATCGGAACCTGCGTTGGCCCGCGCGGAGAACGCGTCAAGGCAATCGTTGAAGAATTAAACGGAGAGAAGATGGACATCGTCGAATGGAGCGAAGATCCGTCCGAATATATCAAGGCTGCCTTGAAACCGGCCGAAATTCTTGAAGTTCGCTTCGACAGAGACGACGATCATGCATGCACGGTCGTCGTTCCTGACACGCAATTGTCGCTTGCAATCGGCAAGCGTGGCCAAAATGCCCGCCTTGCAGCTCATTTGACGGGCTACAAGATTGACATCAAGTCCGAATCAAACATGGAAGAGCTTGATCGTCAGTCTGAAGAAGAACCTGAGGAAAATTTTGAACTGCCTGAAACAGAAGATGTTGAAACGGAAGATGCCATCAGCATTGAAGACATTGAGGCAGATAACGAATAAGGGAGGTTTTTTAAATGGCACAGCGTAAAATACCGATGCGAAAAGACATCGTTACCGGAGAAATGAAGCCAAAAAAAGAACTCGTTCGTGTTGTCAAGAATAAAGAAAATGAAGTTTCAATCGATCCGACCGGAAAGAAGGCCGGACGCGGAGCATATATTCATTTAGACGTCAAAACAGCCGAGAAAGCAAAAAAGGACCGCACCTTCGACAAGGCATTCGGGCTCAAAATCGACGATGCCTTTTACGATGAGCTGGTTGCTTACGTTGATCACCAGGCAGCCCGCGCGGAATTGTTCGGAAATGGAAAATAGACAAAAAGTTTTGCAATCATTGGGCCTTGCTCGTCGGGCAAAAAAACTGACGACGGGCATTGACCTTGTTATTGACCAAGTTCGACTTGGAAAGGCGTACCTTGTTTTTTGCGCAAATGATGCAGGACAGAGTACGAAAAAGAAAATTACTGATAAATGCAATAGTTACAACGTCACGTGCTCGCTCGAATTCACAAGGGATGAACTCAGTGCGGCAATAGGATCGAAACGCTCGATAATTGCAGTGACGGACGCAGGCTTTGCTAAGAAATTCAAGCAACTGCTGTCTCTTTGATTCGTGTATTTCTCGAATCAAGAGTCTTGACAGGCCTGATTTTACGAGAATGGAGCGATGTCGATGAGTAAAAAAAGAATTTATGAATTAGCAAAAGAACTCAATGTTTCCAGCAAGGAAGTCATTGCGGCAGCCAAAAAGAAGGGAATTGAAGTCGGCAATCACATGTCGACGATTGGAGAAAACGAAGAGCGGCAGGTAAGGGCTGCTTTTGCTCCAAAGAAAGCCCCTGTTGAGAAAAAGGCGGCTGCCTTTAAGGCTGAAAAACCGGCCAAAGAGCATAAAAGGGAAAGTGAAAAGGTCGGAAAGAAGCCTTCTGACAAGCAATCAACCGAAAAAAAGCAGGCTGTTCGCCCTGATCAGGGAAAGACCAACCGTGATCAAAAGTCAGTGAATAGAACCAACGAAAGGCATTCTGGTAACCACATGGATAAAAATAAAAACAACAACAATCGCAGGAGCAACCAAAGAGAAGGACAAAGCAACGATCGTTTCGGCGGAAACGACAACAAAAAGGGCAAGTTCAACAAGAAGAACAATCGCAAAAACAACAAGCGCAATAATCGCAATCAACGCGACAATAATAAGAAGAACGCCGTTCCGCAACGCAAGAACAAGCCGTTGCCGGAAACTTTGGTTTATACGGTCGGCATGAACGTTGCCGATATCGCAAAGAAGATCCACCGCGAACCGGCAGAAATCATCAAGAAGCTCTTCATGATGGGCGTGATGGTCAACCAAAACCAATCGCTTGACAAAGATACGATTGAAATTCTTGCAGCCGATTATGGCATCAAGGCTGAAGAAAAAGTTGAAGTTGACGTAGCCGACATCGACAAGTTCTTTGAAGAAGAAGCAAACAATACGAAACACTCCGCACCGCGTCCACCGGTCGTAACGATTATGGGACACGTTGATCACGGCAAAACGACGCTTCTTGACAAATTGCGTCATACGAACGTCACTGCCGGTGAAGCAGGCGGAATTACGCAGCATATTGGTGCTTATCAGGTAAGGCACAATGACAAGATCATTACGTTCCTTGATACGCCAGGACATGCCGCCTTCACGAGCATGCGTGCCCGTGGTGCCGATATCACCGACATCACCGTCTTGGTCGTTGCCGCAGACGATGGCGTCATGCCACAAACGATTGAAGCCATCAACCACTCAAAGGCTGCCGGGGTTCCGATTATCGTAGCCGTAAACAAGATCGACAAGCCTGGTGCCAACCCTAACCATGTTATGGAACAATTGACCGAATACGAATTGATTCCTGAAGATTGGGGCGGCGATACGATTTTTGTCGATATTTCTGCCAAATTCGGCAAGAATCTTGACGAATTGCTCGACATGATTTTGCTTGAATCAGAAATGCTTGAGCTCAAGGCAAATCCTAAGCAGCACGGTGCAGGTTCCGTTATCGAAGCTCGTCTTGACAAGGGCAAGGGCTCCGTTGCAACGCTTTTGGTTCAGCAAGGGACCCTTCACGTCGGAGATCCGATCGTCGTCGGCAATACTTTTGGTCGCGTTCGAACGATGACTGATGCCAGAGGTCGTGCCATCAAGAAAGCTACCCCGGCAACGCCAGTCGAAATTACCGGTTTGAACGAAGTGCCGCAGTCAGGTGATCGCTTCGTGACGTTTGATGACGAGAAGACGGCGCGTGCAGCAGGTGAAGAACGTGCCAAGCGCGCTCTGATGAAAGAACGCAGCCAAACGACGCACGTTACGCTCGATAACTTGTTTGATACGCTTAAGGAAGGCGATATGAAGGAAGTTGACGTGATCATCAAAGCTGACGTTCAAGGTTCCGTTGAAGCAATTGCACAAAGCTTCAAGAAGATTGACGTGGAAGGCGTTCGCGTCAATATCATCCACCAGGCCGTTGGCGCCATCAACGAATCAGACGTGACCCTGGCCGAAGCTTCCAATGCGATCATCATCGGGTTCAACGTTCGTCCTACGCCTCAAGCCAAGGTGCAGGCGGATCAAGACAAGGTCGACATTCGTTTGCACAACGTCATCTACAAGGCAATCGATGAAGTTACGACTGCCATGAAGGGGATGCTTGAACCGGTCTTTGAAGAAAAAGTTACTGGTTACGTTGAAATCCGTCAGACCTACAAAGTTTCAAAACTTGGCACGATCGGCGGCGGCTATGTCACGGACGGCTACATTCAAAGAGATTCCGGCGTTCGAATTATTCGTGACGGAATCGTGATCTATGAAGGAAAGCTTGCATCTCTCAAGCGTTTCAAAGATGACGTCAAGCAGGTCAAATCCGGATTCGAATGCGGCTTGATGGTTGAAAAGTACAATGACATCAAAGAAGGCGATCAGCTCGAAGCCTTCATTATGGAAGAAGTTCCGCAAGACTAACGGGAGGAATTGCTATATATGGTACAACATTACCGTGTCGGACGTTTGTCACAGGAGATTCAGCGCGAAGTCAATGATATTTTGATGAAACGCGTCCGCGATCCGCGCGTTGAAGGCGTGACGATTACCGGCGTCGAAGTTACGGGCGATCTGCAGAATGCGACAATTTATTACAGCACGCTTTCAAACCTTGCTTCTGATGCCGAAAAGACTCAAAAAGGTCTCGATAAGGCAACAGGATTGATCAGGCGCGAACTTGGGCAGCGTTTGAGCATCTATGTCACGCCTGAACTCAAATTCGTTCGTGACGAATCCGTGCGTTACGGAGATCATATCGACGAACTTTTGAACAAGCTTCATCAGCAGGATCGTTAAGATAAAAATTGCGGGGATGGGAATTTTTCCCATCCCTGTTTTTGAGAGGTGAACACTTATGGATGGAATTTTACCCCTGAACAAAGATCGCGGCATGACCAGCAATGATGCCGTGTTTAAATGCAGACGCCTGTTTCAGACCAGAAAAGTCGGACACAGCGGGACGCTCGATCCAAACGTTGACGGCGTGCTGCCGATCTGCATCGGACATGCGACAAAAGTCGTCAGCTATCTGATGGAATCAGGCAAAGTTTATACTGGTGAGGTCACGCTTGGATTTTCAACGGAAACGGAAGATCTTGACGGGAAAATCGTTGAGGAGCGTTTTTTGACTAAACCTTTTTCAGATGAGCTGATCAAAGAAAAGATGAGAGAACTTTGCGGAGACATCATTCAGATTCCGCCGATGTATTCTGCCGTCAAGGTCAACGGCAGACGTTTGTACGATTACGCCAGAAAAGGCGAAGAAGTCGAACGTCCCAAGAGAAAGATTCACGTTGAAAGTTTTGAATTGGTCGGAAACTCTGCATTTGACAAAGAAAACGGCGTCCAAAAATTGCGTTTCAAAGTCGCCTGCGGAAAAGGAACCTATGTCAGAACGCTTGCCACGGATCTTGGCAAAAAACTGGGCGTGCCAGCCGTCATGAGCGATCTGACGCGACTTGAAAGCGGCAGCTTCAAGCTCGAAGAATCCTATACGCTGGCGCAGCTTGAAGAACTCAAACAAAATGGCAGGCTGGAAGAGGCCTTGCGCCCGGTCGACCATGCTTTGAAAATGCCTAAAAGAGAACTGACGAGTGCGCAGTGGAAAATCGTTAAAAACGGCGGCTTTTTGTTGCCTGAAAATTTCAGTGACTTAAGCGCAACGGATGGGCTTCAGGTCGCTTTGACGTATCAAAACAAGTGCCGCTGCGTCTATCGCTACAATGAAGAAAAGAGACGCTATCAGGCAGAACAGATGATTGATCTGACATAGAGGTGCATGATGCAGGTTGTTAAATTGCAAGAACCGTATGACAATAATTTGATTCCGGACGGACCGATCGTTCTTTGCCTGGGCTTTTTTGACGGCGTTCATCGCGGACATCAGGCAGTAATCCGTGAAGGAAAGAGGCGCGCGGAAAAGCTTGGGGCAAAACTTGCGATCATGACGCTTGATCGTTATCCGGGAATCGTGTTCAATAACGAGGCAAACAAGGATTTTGCGTATCTGTCGAGCGAACGAAAAAAGCTTGAACTTTTCGAACGCTTCGGAGTCGACCTTTGTTACGTCGTTTCGTTTGATGAGAAGCTTTATACGCTCAGCCAGCAGGATTTTGTCGAAAAATACATCGTTTCGCTCCACGCAGTCTGCGCGGTTGCAGGAAGCGACTATACGTACGGAAAAATGCCGTATGCAAACGGCGGCGACATGTCGCATCTGGAGGGCTATGCCAATGGACGCTTTGAGGTGGTCAAGGTTTCGCATATGCTTGATGACGGAGAAAAAATCAGTTCGACAAGAATCAGAAAAGCGCTCCGGAAAGGAAACGTCAAAATGGCAGCAGATCTTTTGGGCTATTCGTACGAAACAAGCGGTCAGGTAGTGCACGGCTTTGAGCGCGGGCGAAAGCTGGGTTTTCCGACGCTGAATCTTGAAACAAAAGAGCCGGTCATGATACCTGCCGAAGGCGTGTATGCGGTTTTCGTCAGATTTGAAGGCGAAGAAAAACGCTACATGGGGATGGCATCAATTGGTCGCAACGAAACGTTTGGCAATCACTTTGAAAAAACGATCGAAATCAACCTGCTCGATTTTTCGGACATGGTTTACGGAAAAAACGTTTTTGTCGAGTGGATCGAGCTTTTGCGCGGGATGAAGAAGTTCAGCGGCGCAAAGGATTTGATCGAACAGCTGAATCATGACAAGGAACGAACAAGAAAAATTCTGGAAAAGAGGAATTAGCATGGATATTATCACATCATCATCCAATCAGCGCGTCAAGGACTGGAAAAAACTTTCGCAAAAAAAGGCGCGAATCAAGCAAGGAAAGTATATGCTTGACGGATGGCATCTGGTCAAAGAAGCGATTCTTTTTGATCAGCCGATTTCGGAAATCCTGGTGACGCAAGATTTTAAGCACAGAAACGAGCTTGAAGTTCCAGTCAACGTTGAGGTTATCGAAATTTCCGACAACGTGGCAAAGCATCTGAGCGAAACGCCGAGCCCGCAAGGTATCTTTGCCGTTGTGAATCTTCCTGAAAATGCAGAGGAGAAACCTAAAAAAGCAACCGGCGCATGGCTGTTTTTGGACGGAGTGCAAGACCCCGGAAACATCGGAACGATGGTCAGGACTGCCGATGCCTGCGGCTTTTCCGGCGTAGTCTTTGGGGAAGGTTGTGCCGACATGTTTCAGCCGAAAGTCGTTCGGGCCATGCAGGGCAGCCAGTTTCATTTGAAGCTTTGTTCCGGAAACCTGATCGAATGGGCTAAAGAATTCAAGCAACGCAAACTGCCGGTCTTTGGCAGCGAGCTGAATGATCAGGCCCGTTCCTATGATCAAGTCGGACGTCACAGCGACTTTGCGCTTGTCATGGGAAACGAAGGCAACGGAATGAGTGAGAAACTGTTGAAAGAAACTTCCCTTAACCTTTATATCCCGATCAAAGGACATGCCGAATCGCTCAACGTTGCAGTCGCAGCCGGCATACTGATGTTTGGACTGATGGAATAAAGCAAATGCTTTCAAGAACTTGGCTTCTTTTGATCGACTGATTGTAATTTTTATCCGAGCAGCGTAAAATCGGGCATATAGATGAAACGTTTTTTAGAGAAAAGGTGATTGGATGAAATTTCTCATTCAGATATCCGCAGCCATAGTCTTATTATTGATGCTGCCTTTTATCCATGATGATGACTAGGATAGGGATGATTAACGATGATGAAAGTTTGCAGCAAGAAAATGCGCGTTCTTTTTGGCTTGGGCGGAAATCCATAAGGCAAATGGGGCAAAGGCTTTCTAAAGCTCATAACGTTCAATCTTTTTGGAATCGGTTGGATAATCGACATGGTAAAAATTGCGACTGATTCATATGCAGATTTTGCCGGGTTGCCGGTGGTCAAATAAAATTTGATCAAATTTTCCTCGCCTGTTTAAGGCGGGGATTTTTTTGCGCAATGAAAATGAATCTGCAAATTTTTCTTTGGCAATTTGTTATCATTATTTCTCATAGAAATTCAAAAAACGGACAGGAGGAATTGAGCGCTGATGTCGAGCTTGATATAAAGAGGGCATCATCAATTGAAGAAAAACAAAATCCGTTTCAAAAAATGGCATAAAGACAAAAACGAGCAAAGCATGCGAAAAAAGCTGCAGCGTAAATTTTTGTGTTAAAATATATGATAAGATTGCAAAAGCGTTCGCGTGATGAAAAATGCAGAGTTGCACTTGCGAGCCGTGCATCCTGACAAGAAATCGCAGGCTCGTCAGACGTAAAAGTTCAGTGCCTGCCTGCTATATCTATAGAAAACAAGATGGTGATCAAAATAGAAGAGTTGGAATTATTTGACGGAAATTCCTATCAAGACCCAAAAGAAACATTTGAATTGAGCCAACGCAAAGACGGGCACTTGATCAAGTCGAAAAATCGGGTTCAACAACACGGCGAGGTGTTTACTCCCAAGTGGATGGTTCAAAAGATGCTGGCAACACCGGAAATTCAAGAAAAAATTCATGACTTGCACGCAACGTTTCTGGAACCGAGCGCGGGCGAAGGGGCTTTTTTAACGGAGATTTTGCATCAAAAGCTTAGCTATGTTGATCAAATCTCAAATAAAAAAGACTGGACGGTCAATGCGCTGTGGGTTTTGATGAGTATCTATGCGATTGAATATCTGGAAGACAACTTGATCAAAGCCAGAGAAGCCATGACCGACGTATTGGTAAATCACTATCAGACGTTCTTTCAAAAAAAGCTCAGCGCAAGGTCTGAATTTTTCAAATCAGCAAAATTGATAATCAAATTGAATATCGTGCAGGGCAATACGTTGACTTATGAAACTCGGTCCGGTGCTTTGATTGCATTCAACGATTGGCAAAAAATCAGCAATGATGAAGTGTTGCGGGTTCCGTTCACGTACAAATCATTATTCGAAAATGAAGATGAAGTTCAGCTTGATCTGTTTGGCGAAAACGGTCAATTGGAGCTATTCGGTGAAAAAGATAATCGTCCCCAACGGTACAAGCCGGTTAAGGTAACGAAAATATACAGAGAGGAGTTGGGATGAATGAGTGAGAAAAAATTTAAATTTGACGTGGTGATTGGGAATCCGCCGTATCAGGATGAGACGGTTGGAAATAATAGCAAAGCTCCATCAATTTATCATCTTTTTTTGGATCAAGCAGAGAACGTATCAAATATTTCTGAATTTATACATCCAGCAAGATTTTTATTCAATGCAGGCGATACACCCAAAAAATGGAATAGAAAAGTTCTTAACGATGAACATATAAAAGTACTTTATTATGAAAAAGATAGCTCTAAAGTATTTGCTAATACTGATATTAAAGGTGGTATTGCAGTAACATACTATGATAATAATAAAAAATACGATCCAATAGGTACATTTACTCCATATCCATTGTTAAATGATATATTGCATAAGGTTCTAAAAAATAATTTTACGGGATTTAATAACATCGTATTTTCTCCAGTAGCATATAAATTTACGGAGAAAATGCATTATGATAATCCTGAGTTGAAAAAGAAACTAAGCGAAGGTAACGAATATGAAATTAAAACTAATGTATTTGATACCATTCCAGAAGTTTTCTTTGATGAAAAGCCATCTGATGGCAAAAACTATGTCAAAATTTTAGGAAGAAAAGACAATGAACGCTTTTTTAAATATATTAGGGCGGACTATATAGCAAATAAAACAAATTTAATGGATTATAAAGTGGCACTCCCTGAAGCAAATGGAAAAGGTTTGCTTGGTGAGACGTTATCTTCACCACAAGTTATAGGTCCATCAGTTGGGCACACACAAACTTTTATAACTATTGGAAATTTTGATAATGAATTAGAAGCTCTTAATGTTGATAAGTACATCAAAACCAAATTTGTACGTGCTTTACTAGGGACTTTAAAGATTACACAACACAATTCTATTTCTGTATGGAAAAATGTCCCCCTTCAAGACTTCACCTCAAATTCAGACATTGACTGGTCAAAATCAATTCCGGAAATTGATCAGCAATTATATAAAAAGTATGAATTGGACGAAGAAGAAATCAACTTCATTGAAACTCACGTAAAGGAGATGGATTAGATGGTCGTGCCTACAATTAAAGCAGGACGTCGAATCACCCCGATGATTTATGCCTACACCACTCCAAACGATATCAGTCATAAGGGATGGACCAAGATCGGATATACGGACAGACAGACGGTCAAGGAGCGAATCAGGCAGCAAAGTCATACCATCGATGCCAAGGTTGATTTGCTTTGGAAGGGTCCGGCTCGTTATCAGGACGAATCGGATGAAACGTTTACCGATCATGATTTTCATGATTATCTGACAACCAAGCGTCACGTCCAACGGAAGCCTTCAACCGAATGGTTCAAAATTGACGGTGAACAATCGCATCAATATTACTATAAATTTTCTTCTCGAGATTTTAGTGATCTGCAAGGCAAGGATGCCGAGGAAGGATCACAGTACGAATTGCGTAAAGAACAAAAAGATGCCGTGGACAAAACGATGAGCTACTTTATTCGTCACGGTGAAGGCAGCGAATTTTTGTGGAATGCCAAACCTCGTTTTGGCAAAACATTAACGACTTATGACTTGGCTCGGGAAATGAAGCTTCGCAACATTTTGGTCGTGACTAACCGGCCGAGCATTGCGAATTCATGGTTTGATGATTACGAAAAATTCATCGGCTGGCAAACAAAGTATTATTTCGTCAGCGAAACCGATGCTTTAAGAGATCGGGCAAGTTTAAGCCGTAAAGAATATTTGGATACGATTGCCAAAAGCAATGAGGATGCCGGACAAATTGCCTTTGAAAGCTTGCAGGGTCTGAAAGGTTCCATGTATTTTGGCGGAGAATACGACAAGCTGAAGTGGATTGCCGATACGCCGTGGGATTTATTGGTGGTCGATGAGGCTCACGAAGGTGTTGATACCTATAAGACCGACAAGGCTTTTGACAATATTAAGCGCAAGTACACTCTGCATTTGACAGGGCGCCGTTTAAAGCTTTGGCCAACGGCAAATTTTCGACTGATCAAATCTATAACTGGTCTTATGCAGATGAGCAATCCGCCAAGCAAAATTGGAATGAGGATGAGGAAGGGAGCAGCAACCCGTATGAAAAGATGCCGCGTTTAAACATGTTTACATACCAGATGTCTGCCATTGCGGAAGAAAAGGCTAAGCAAGGCATGACGCTTGATGGTGACGCTGCGGTTGATCCGGCCTTTGACTTGAACGAATTCTTCAAAACAAACATCAAAGGTGAATTTGTTTATGAAACGCAAGTGGATCATTTCCTTGATGCCCTGACTTCTCAAGAAAAATTCCCGTTTTCAACACCGGAATTACGTGATGAGCTAAAACATACTTTTTGGTTATTGAATCGAGTTGACAGTGCTAAAGCTCTGGCTAAAAAGTTAAAGAACCATCCGGTATTCGGCGAGTATGAAATCGTTTTGGCTGCAGGAGACGGAAGTCTTGATGAAGACGTCAAGGAAAGCAGGAAAGCCTTTGACCGCGTTCAAGAAGCAATCAAAAAGTTTGATAAGACCATCACTTTGAGCGTCGGACAGCTTACCACCGGAGTTACTGTCAAACCATGGACGGCAGTAATGATGCTTTCCAGCATGAAGAGTCCGTCTGAATATATGCAGGCTGCATTTCGTGCTCAAAATCCATATACTTTCCATGATGATGAAGGACATATTATTCAAAAAGAAAATGCTTATGTTTTTGATTTTGATCCAACCAGAACATTAACGATTTTTGATGAATTTGCCAATAACTTGTCGGCAGACAGGGACAATGGAACAACAGACCAACGCAAAGAAAATATTCGGCGTCTGTTAAACTTTTTCCCGGTAATCGGTGAAGATGAACAAGGCAGGATGGTTGAGCTTGAACCTGAGCAGGTGCTCTCGATTCCGCGGCGCTTGAAGTCCCAAGAAGTAGTCAATCATGGCTTTATGAACAACTTCTTGTTTACCAATATCTCCAATATCTTTAATGCCCCTGCAGAAGTCAAAGAAATCCTAAATGGATTGGTTACTGCCAGAGAAGACAAGGATAAGAAACGTGACGCAACAGTTAACGATACCGACGATGTAACTGTCGATGATAATGGCAATGCTGTAATTGATAATGAACGGGTTGTTGGAAAAGCAACAGAAATCTTTGGTACTAAGATTTTTGAAGCTCCTGAGGTTCCAGAAACAGTTGCTAATGATGACGCTAATAAATTTATTGAAGATATCTCAGATGTATTCAATAAGAAGGTTACGTCAGAGGTTGTTAATGAAGTTAAGGGGGCTTATAAGTTAAATCAAAAGCAAGCTGAAAAATTGCAAGCGGATAAGAAAAAAGAAATCGACGCTAACCTTCATAAACATGCTGATAAGTTTAATGATGAAAAGCGAATTCTAGAAAATGAGCTTCAAAAGCAACTGGACCAAGTTACGACCAGGGAAGAAAAGGATGGGGTTCAAAGTTGTTTTAAATCTAAGCTTAACCAAGCAATTCAGACCTTCCAAAGTAATGTCCAAGAAGAAATGCAAAAACAAATTAACTCTGTTCAAACAGATGTGATTGAACGGGTTGAAAAGCATAAAGCTGAGGTTAAGAAAAATACTATTGAAGAGGACGCGCGTGCCCACCTGCGCGGTTTTTCACGGACAATTCCAAGCTTTATCATGGCTTATGGAGACCGAAACTTGACCTTGCAAAACTTCGATGACTATACGGAAGATGATGTTTTCCAAGAGGTAACTGGGATTAGCGAAGATCAGTTCCGTTTTCTGCGTGACGGTGGTGACTACGTTGATGCCGAAACTAACGAAAAGAAGCATTTTGAAGGCCATTTGTTTGATGAGACCGTCTTCAATGATTCGATTCAAGAATTCTTGGACAAGAAGGAAGCATTGAGCGATTACTTCGATGAAAAAAACGATGAAGACATCTTTGATTACATTCCTCCGCAAAAGACCAACCAAATTTATACACCTAAGGCGGTTGTCAAACACATGGTTGACGACTTGGAAGCTAACAATCCAGGAATTTTCGATGATCCGAATAAAACCTTTGCTGATTTGTACATGAAGTCAGGATTGTATATCGCAGAAATCGTCAAGCGCCTGTTCCGCAGCGAAAAAATGAAGGAACTTTATCCAGACGATAATGCCAGAATCAAGCATATCATGGAGCACCAAGTTTACGGCTTCGCGCCAACGAGAATTATTTACTTGATTGCGACCAACTATATCTTTGGCTTTAGCGATGAGATCAAACAAAACGTTTTGGACAAGCACTTCAAAGAAAGAGATGCCGCAGAATATGCCAAAAACGGCACGCTTGAAAAATTGGTGCAAGATGAATTTGGTGGTGAAGGATAATATATCTCTGATTGATTTTCGTTACGAAGCATGATGCGACCTGAAAGCAGCTTTTAGGCTGCTTTTTTGTTGAGGACCGGATTCAAAAAAGTTCAGGAAAAAAGAAAATTTTGATTGAATGAAGCGGACTTTAGGAACATATAATGATTATAGCAACATCTTGTAGGGATTTTTATGAAGCCGCCATACTTGATGCGTCACGGTCAGACGCTGCTCAACCGATTCAGCCAAGATTTCACCCGGATTTACGGACAAGGGGACCATTTTTGCTGATTTGTCCGTAAAACCAGGTCCCCCTAAGCTGACGGTTGGTGTATCGCACTTGATAGTTCTGTAGATGTCTGTGGAATAGTGAATGTTCCTGGTCCCCGGCATTCTTTGGTGCAGATTTCCCATGTGCCAGGCAGGTAATGCTGTTGAAGAGATAAGATTGGAGTATATCAAGAAGAGCTTATTTAAAAGCCCTGATGTATAAGTAAATTGGCAGTTAACATCAGCATATTAAACATGGGCGTGATTGAATGGAAGAAAGAAACAAAAGCAAAATATTTCGTATAGAGTCAGTTCAATACGAGTATTAAATGTTGGAGTCTAAAGATGATTATAGTCTGGAACAACAAGAAGAAATTGTAGCCTTAGTCAGCAAGTGGAGCAGCTTTGATTTGGACAAAACGGATGCATACATCTATTTTGATGATTTGGAAAAAGAATTGGTTCCTTCAGTGCTTACGTCAGCGGACAGGAAAAGGCTTATCGATTATTTGAAAAAGAAATTGAAGTAGTTAATGGATGGTTGATGAAGTGATGGCAGGTCTGATTCATCATCCAATTAGTGAGATTCTCTCATACCTGGTGAAGTGACCTTGTGTTGAAAGAAGCGGAAAAATGACAAAACGAAAGTGAATGTGATCTAAGTGAATTTACCGAAAACACTTTACAATATCTGAAGTTATGCTATAATAAAAGCATGCCTAGGGGGTGTGAGGCTCGCGGGTTAGCTGCGTAATAGAAACCCATTCGGACAGTCTTTTGACTGTCCGTTTTTTTTGCTGATTTGCGGTGTTTTTTGATGAAATTGTTCTGCAACAGGATTCTTTGTGGTAAAACGTTGCAATAAGTGTTTTTTGTCATGATGTGCGTAAAGTTTGCTGCACGGCGGGGACAGAATTTTATCTGACAGATTGCGCATATTGTCTGTATGAGTAGAAGCAGTATTGTTTGGGGGCTCGCCATCGCCATGACAACGTACATCGGTTCTTAAATCATGATTGTCTTTGCGGGATACCCAAAGGAAATGGAGCAGTTTTTGAAGACGAATCCGGGCCTCAAGTCGCGTGTTCCAAACGAATTTTGAGGACTATATGCCTGAGTAAACCGTTGAAATCGGTCTCAAGGATCTTGAAAGTCATCAGTGCCGCCTGGTCAGGGGGTTCAATTAAAAACTCGTCAAGAGCGTTTCAAGCCGCATAATCAGCATAAATGACCTTGATGCAGACACAGACTTAATAGAGAACGTAGACATTCAGGAAGTCCTGAAGCGAAACAGTTATCAAGAACAGGACGGAGACGATGACGCATATGAGAAGCTCCAGCGCCTTGTCGGCATTGAAAGCGTCAAGAAGAAGGTCGACGGAAATGGTCGATAAGACGAACAGCTCCGTTGAAGGCGGTCAGAAGCAGTCCAAGCTGATTCATGAAGCCATCAAGTCAACGATGGAAGTCTTCAAGCGCAACAAGGGGCTGGCCGAAAGGGTTTTCGATGTTGCCGAAGTTTCGGACAGGATTGAGGAAGTTTCCGAAAACTCTGAGAAAGTCCTGGTAACGATGGGCGAATTCACACATCATGTTTCAAATCTGCGTTATATTCCGAGCCATCTTAAGTCAGAAACTGACAAGCTCAAGGTTGAAGGATAGGAAAATATATTGAAGAAACGAAGCTGGGATGAAACTGACGATTTTCAGCTTCCAAAAAACAATCCGACTCCAGAATTTGGAATTATCCAGATTCGGAGTCGGATTTTCATATTCTTCAAAATAAAGTGTGAATTGTGTTTGCCCTGTAGATATTAGGAGCCTGTGATTGAATCTTAAAAAATCAATCGCAGGCTCTTGATTTTCGGCTGAAGGGTTCCCAGTCTCTTTGTTCATTATGGCATTTTAGCGCGAAATCGTATAGCCTTTGCCGCTGACGGAATGCACGTCGCTGACGAAAACGAAAGCGGTCGGATCTTCTTCAACGGCGATTTGCTTGACTTTTGCAATTTTCTTGTACTGCGTTACGACCATGATGACTTTCATCTTTTCGCTCAGATATCCTGATTCGGCATGCAGAAGCGTTAGGCCGGCATCGACCTCGTCATAGACGCGCTGCTTGATTTTGGCGTGATTTTTTGACATGATCATAATTTCGCATTGCGACTGTCCATATGAAAGAACCTTGTTGACGGCAAAAGCGCAGATGAAGATCACGATCAGGCCATAAACGTTTTGCATGAAGTCTTTTTGAAGCGCTTGAGCAAGCAAGACCATGCAGTCGCAGATATTCATGACGACTGCAACGGAAATCTTGAAGTACTTGTTAAAAATTACGCCCAAAATGTCGAAACCGCCGTTTGAACCGTCTCCTTTCAAGACGAGGCCGCTTCCGATACCGACCAGCAGGCCTGCGATAACTGCGCTGACGAGCGGATCGCTTTTTAAGGGGAGCAAAAAATCGACGCGTTGGCAGATATCGAGTCCGATGGGAAATGCAATGCTGACCAATAATGTTTTCAGAATGAATTTTCGACCAACGAATATATATCCCATGATAAATAAAACGGCATTGCAAAAAAGAACAATCATCGACACTGATAAAGGAATCGAGTTGCTCAAAAGGACGCTCAAGCCTGTCACGCCGCCAACGGCAAAATTTTGCGGCAAAACGATCATGCCCATTGCAATGTCGGTCAGGGCAACGCCAAACAAAATTTTGGCCAAAGATAAAATTTTTTTCTTCATTTCCATCACCAATTGATATTATAATTGAAATAACCATTTTTTCTGTAGTTTAGGCTACACAAAGGAGAATTCTGTTGAAAGTTGTAATTGACCAAAAATATTTTTGCTTATTTGAATCAATCGGAAAAAGAATTCGATTTTCACCGGGGGAGTTTGTTTTTTGCGAAAGCGATGAAGCAAATGAAATCTATCTTATCATCAAGGGAAGGGTTCAGGTCTATCTCGGGACGTCTTCAGGAAAGCAAACAACGATTGAAGTTTTGAAAGAAGGCAGAATCTTTGGCGATGCGTCTTTTTTGGAACATTCCGTCCGCAAGGCCAACATCGTTGCGATCACGGATGTTGAGCTTATTTGCTGCCGGATCACGGACTTGATTCCGATTCTTCAGGAAAATTCAGAGCTTGCGCTTCTAATGATGAGACATTTGACTTCGACTTGCAATTATCTGACGAACACGATCAATCGATTGGTTAATTATGACAGCATTCAAAAAGTTGCCGATTTTCTTTTGACCGAAACGAATTCGAACGAACCGGTAATTCCTTATACGCATAGCGACGTTGCCGGATGTCTTAATTTGAATCGGGTAACGGTGTCAAGAATCATGGAGAAATTCAAAGCAGAAAAGACGGTTGAATATGGTCGCGGAACGATCAGGGTTTTGAAGCGCCAAAAGCTGGAAGAATTGCTGAAATGATGATGGACTCTGCATTTTAAAGCGGTGTAAAAGAATTTTTACATCAAAAAAACAATGTTTGTCAAGAAAATCTGATAGACTTAAGGAACTGACAGTGGCAAAATTTGGCATGAAAGGAGGGAAATCTTTGAATATCGGAAAACGATTGAAGGATGCTCGCATCGAATCAGGATATACTCAAGAACAGGTTGCCGAACAACTTGACGTTTCAAGGCAGACGATCTCAAGCTGGGAAAACGGCAGAACGTTTCCTGATATCGTGAGCGTAGTAAGTTTGAGCGACATCTATGATGTCAGCTTGGATGTTTTGATTAAAGGGGATGAAAAAATGCTTGAACATTTGGAAGAAAGCACGAATATCGTGAAAAGCAACAAGAAACTGTTGTTTGCGATTATCGCAAACATTTTGACGGCGATTATAATGATCGGACTAAGCGTTATTGTTCCGTCAAATGAATATGTTTTGGCCGGAGTCTTTTGCGTGATGGTAATTGCCGCATCATTTTTAATGAATCAGATCGTCAAGCGAATTTAGGAGGATAATATGAAAGCGAGTATTTTAATAATGATCGGGGCGGCAATCATGTTGGTCGGCG
>OIYG01000580.1_pt1 | contig 34326 bp, 35 predicted proteins | sample 1587861 | NCBI WGS metagenome assembly OIYG01 (sample SAMN03283272) | human gut metagenome | biome: human-associated habitat; material: feces | host: Homo sapiens | place: Peru | collected 2012 | reverse complement strand
GTTGCATATTTATCACATTCAAAATATGGAATAGATAAAGAAGTAAATATCAATAATAATTCATCATATAAAACAGGATATTCATCTTTAACTACATTAGATCAAAGTACATTTCCAGGTACATCTGGAGAAGGAGACACTTATAATCAACCATACAATACTAATATTGGTTATCTTGCTTCAACAACAGGAAATATAAGTGGAATATATGATATGTCAGGAGGAGCAGACGAATATGTTTCAGCGCATATTATAGATACATATGGTGCAAGTGGTTTTTCTTTGGAAACAATTGCGAATTATAATAACAATTTTTTTGATAAATACAATAAACTTGCATCAACCTCAACATTTGAGTATAGAATATTAGGTGATGCTACTGGTGAAATGGGGCCTTTCCTAAAATTTACCGACAATGACAAAGGAACAAGAAGCCATAATAGTTGGTATTATGATCACTCCAACTTTTTCGAAAATTCTAATCCATGGCTTGCACGTGGTGGGAGCAATGCAAGTGGCTTACTAGCAGGACAATTTCATTTTAATAAACAAGGTGGAAGCGAAAACAAACTTATTTCTTTCCGTATAGTTTTAACTCCATAGCATTATTTTAAATACCCAAAAATTATATTTTTTTCATATTATTTATTAGTTATATTTACATTTGATAAAATATATTAAAAATATTATATAATTCTATTTAATATTGATGATTTTATGAGAAATATAAACAATTTCTTCATTAATAATCTATCCAATTAAAGGTATTAAAAAATTTACTTAAATTAATAAAAGACTAATTGAATCTATATTTAGATTTGTAGTATAATATTAATAGAAAGGTAGAATAACTATGGGAAATTGTTTTAATGCTGATATTGATTACCATTAATTGATTATTGCTCGAGGAAACACTCGGTTTCCTTTTTTAGTTGTCATGGCAATATATGAACTGCATGATGTTCATAGTAGTAATAAGTAATCGTTATCTTATAAATAAAAAATGATCTAGCATGAGTAAATAACACAAAAGTGTTATTTTTTCTTGTATTTTCATATTATTTATTGGTGATATTTATGTTTGATATAATACGTTCATATTTTAAAGATGAAAAATACTATGTAGTTTTGTTTAATGATGGTATTTATATTAAAAACTATAATAACATTTTATCTTTAACAGAAAATGAGATTCTCGTTAATATAAATGAATCTATTTATAAAATAAAAGGAAAACACTTTGTATTATCAAAAACTGTTGGTCATGAATTAGTTGTAAATGGATGTATAGAAAGCATAGATAAAATATGATATTAATAAAAGTTAAAAATAATATTAAGTTATTTATTAAAAAGTGTTTAAAAATGCAACTCAACTTATATGATATAAAATATTATAAAGATTATATAACTTGTAAAATAGAGACCGATGATTTAAATGAATTAGTTAAAAAGTGTTACTTTTCTGAGATTGAAGTTCTTAAACATTATGGGAAAAATGGCTTAAAGAAACATTTTGTAAAATATAAATTTGATTATTTTATTTTGGTTTTTATTATTATTTCTCTATATTTAATAAGTAATGTAATAGTTTCAGTTGATATTAAGCATGAAAACAAAAATTTAAGAAATGAAATTCAAAAAATACTTGAAGAAAAAAATATAAAACCATACACCATAGCTTTAAGTGTTGGTAAATTAAATAAAATAAGCGATTCAATTGTCAGGGAAAACAATGATACTTTAGAATGGTTAAGTATATATCGAAGCGGAATGAAGTATATTGTTTCTTTTGAAGAAAGAATCATCAAAAATGAAACCAAAGAAGACGGATTCTGTAATATTGTTGCCTCTAAATCGGGAGTTATAAAAAAAGTAATAACTTTCAATGGAGAAAACATAGTAGAAAGAGATAAAGTTGTAAATAAAGGTGATATATTAATAAGTGGAACTATTAAAAAAGATGAAGAAATTAAGAAAAACGTCTGTGCAAGCGGAGAAGTTCTTGCTGAAGTTTGGTATAAAGTAAACGTAAGTTATCCGCTTAAGTATAAAAATGTTACTAAAACTAAGAAAAAACGTATTAATTTTAAATATAATGATAACTATTTTTATAAAAAACATTATAAAAGTTATCAAGAGAAAGTATTATTAAAACTTGGTTCATTTAAAATTATAAGAGAATACGAAACTAAAGAAGAAACAAAAAAATATACTCATGATGAAGCGATAAATAACGCCAAGGAATCAATAAAAACAGAAATTTTAAAAAAAACTTCCTCCAATAGTCAAATTCTTGATCAAAAAGTTTTGAAAGAAAGTGAATTTGATAGTAAAATAGAATTAGAGGTATTTGTAAGTGTTTTAGAAAATATTTCAAAACGTGAATACTTTGAGGAAAGTGATATAAATGATACCAACTAAACTTTATGGAATAATCGGTAGTACTTTACCAATGATAGTTCTTTTTTCTTTAGTGATGATTCTTTACCGAATGGTCTGTGTTATAATGACAAAAGAAAAAATAAATGTCTTAAAAGAGTTGAAAATGCTAATATATATTGTTTATTGTTTTTTACTTTTTAGACTGGTTACTACAACCGATTTTGAAAGTTACTCCAATAACTTTATTCCATTTAAAGAGATTATGCGTTATAAATTAACAAGTGTTCTTTTTTATAGAAATGTTGTTGGTAATATATTATTATTTTTACCATTTGGTTTTTTAATTACTGATATGATTCATGATAAAACAAATAAGCTTAATATTTTCATATCAACATTCATCGTATTTATGACATCTCTTTCAATAGAAGTAATACAAATGCATATTGGAAGAAGTTTTGATATTGATGATATCATTTTAAATGTAATTGGTGGTATAATTGGATTTGTTATATTTTGGATATACAGCGGAATAAAGAAAAGATGCAATAATGATTCTCTAAATTTGTTAGTTGCCTTTCTTTCGTTTATTCTTTTTATATTAGTAATGTTTTTAATAGTTTTAGTGGTGGTGAATTTTTAATGAATAGTTTTGATATAATTGATGAATTTGGATATAAAAGAGATTATAGTTATTTAAATGAAGTACTAAATCATACTTTAAAAAAATTAAATATTAACAATGCTTGTTTTTCTATTATTTTTATAGATGATGAAAAAATGCATGAGATGAATTTAGAATATCGTGGAATCGATAGAACAACTGATGTTTTAAGTTTTGCTTTAGAGGATAATGATTTTATTGAATGCGAAATACGTAATTTAGGAGATGTATTTATTTCTATTACCAAAATGCGAAGTCAAGCTGTTGAATATGGCCATTCAGAAAAAAGAGAACTTTCTTTTTTAAGTGTTCATGGACTTTTACATTTGCTTGGTTATGATCACACAAGAAGTAAAGAAGAAGAAAAAATTCAATTTGGACTCCAAGATGAAATATTAAATGATTTAAATATAGTTGAGTAGGTGGTATAGATGAAAAGTGGTTTTGTAAGTATTATAGGAAGACCAAATACAGGTAAAAGTACTTTAATAAATACAATAATAGATGAACATATAGCGATAGTTTCTAATGTAGCAGGAACAACTAGAAATACAATTCAAGGAGTATATCATGATGATGATACTCAAATCGTTTTTGTTGATACTCCAGGTATTCATAAAGCTCAAGATAAGTTAGGCAAACACTTAAATAAGCAATCATATGAATCTATGGATGATATTGATGCAATTTATTTTGTTGTAGATGCATCAAGTGGACTTGGTACAGGAGATAAATTTATAATGGAAGCTTTAAAGCACACAAACGTACCTGTAATATTAGTCCTTAATAAAATCGATAGACTTACTAAAGAAGGTATAATTAATGCCATAAACGATTATAAAGATCTATTTGATTTTGCTGATATAATACCAATAAGTGCTAAAAACAATGATAATGTTGATAGACTAATTAAATTAACTAAAAAATATTTAAAAGATGATATCAAATACTATGAGGACGATGTTATCACCAATAATGATAAATATTTTATGATATCTGAGCTTGTTCGCGAAAAAATTCTTAATTTAACTAATGAAGAAGTTCCTCACTCAGTTACTTGTGTTTTGACTAATTATAACGAAAAAGCTGATTCAGTGTATATCAACGTTGATATCGTTGTTTCAAGAGACTCGCTAAAGAAAATAATTATTGGTAAACAAGGAAGTATGCTTAAAACAATTGGAAGTGAAGCTCGTGCTGATATTGAAAGAATGTTAGGCAAAAGTGTTTATCTAGAATTATTTGTAAAAACCGTTAAAAACTGGAGAAATAAAGAAAAATATTTAGTAGAATTAGGTTTTGATGAACTCTAGTGAATAAAAAAGCAAAATTTACCCCAATATATAAGTAGAGAGGTGAATATGATGGCTTACGATAAAAATTGGGAGAAATTTAAAAAAACTGGTAAGATTGAAGATTATTTAAAATTTAAGAAAGTGATGTAGTATGTTAAAAAAAATAAGAGGAATAGTTGTAAGCGAAGTACCTTATAAAGATTCCTCTAAAGTACTAAATATTTTATGTGAAGAAGGAGTTATAGGGGTTATTTCAAAAGGATGTAAACGTATCAACAGCCCTTTAAGGGTTATTTCTAATAAACTGACTTTAGGTGAATATGTTATCTATTATAATGAATCTAAATTATCCACTTTAAAAGAAGGCAGTATTCTTGATAATTTTAATAATATCAAAAATGATTTAAATAAAATTTCTCATGCAACATATATTACTGATTTAGTAAATCAAGCGATGAAGCAAAATGCTGATCCTACGGTTTTTTCTTTATATTTAAGCGCATTAAAGAAGATTGATGAAGGAATAAATGAAACGGTTGTTATGAATATTTTAGAGATAAAACTTCTTGATTATTTGGGAGTTGGTATAAATCTAAATGGATGTGCTAAATGTGGAAGTACAAGAGAAATTGTAACAATTGATCCGGATGTTGGTGGCTATATTTGTAAAAATTGTTATACCAATGAGATCATTTATGATGAACGTGTTAGAAAAATGCTTAGAATGTATTATTTAGTAGAAATAGATTCTATAAAAGAACTAAAGATTAAAGATTATGTAATAGACTCTATAAACAAATTTTTATCTGTTTACTATGATAGATATACTGGTCTTTATATAAGAAGCAAAGAATTTTTAGATAGAAATATTAAAATATAAGACTTATAAGTCTTTTTTTTAATTTACAAATATAGTAAAATTATTGTAGGTGATTGTTATGCATAAAGTTATCGCGATAGACGGTTATTCAGCAAGTGGAAAAGGAACTGTAGCTGATTTACTTGCTAAAAAACTTGGATATCTAAGAGTTGACTCCGGAAAGTTTTACAGGAGCATCGCGTATATTGGTTTAAAAGAAAACATCGATTTTGAAAGTGATGATGCCATTATTAAGCTCGCAAATAGCATTGATTTTGAATATAGAAACAATGAAATGTTTGCTAATGGTGAGAATGTAAGTGATAAACTTAAAACCAAAGAGATAGACACTTTAGTTATACGTGTTTGTGAGGTTTATGAAGTAAGACATATTGTCAATAAAAAAATTCGTGGTATTCGCAAGTTTTATGATATAATAATCGACGGAAGAGACACAACTTCAGCGGTTTTCCCTGATGCGGATGTAAAAGTGTATCTAACAGCTTCCTTTGAAACAAGAGTTAAAAGAAGATATGATGAATACATTAAAGCTGGTAAAAGCATTACCATTGATGAAGTCAGAGAAAACATTAAGTTTAGAGATCATTCTGATGATACTAGAGAAGAAGGAAAACTTATAATTGTCCCAGATGCTCTAGTGATTGATTCTACAAATTTAACTGCTTTAGAGGTTGTTGACATGATTATAAATAGAAAAGAGTGCGAGAAGTAATGAATTTAAAAGATTTATATATTGATTTTTTTGTAAGCAAAGGACATAAGCAAATTCCAAGTGCTCCGGTTGTACCCGAAAATGATCCATCTGTTTTATTTAATACAGCTGGAATGCAACCGCTTATTCCATACCTATTAGGAGAACCTCATCCTTATGGAACACGTTTATGTGATTATCAAAAATGTATAAGAACAAATGACCTTGAAAACATTGGAGATACATATCATCATACATTTTTTGAAATGCTAGGAAACTGGAGTTTAGGAGATTATTTCAAGGATGAAGCCATTTCTTGGAGTTTTGAATTTTTAACAAAAGTTTTAAACATACCGGTAGAAAGACTAGCTGTAACTGTATTTGCCGGATCTGATTTAATACCATTTGATGAAGTTAGTTATAATAGATGGTGCAGTCTTGGAATAAAACCAGAAAGAATTGCCAAAACTGTAGATGATAATTTCTGGATTGCTGGAGAAACTGGACCATGTGGTGGAGATACTGAAATTTTCTACTTTAGAAGTGATGATGAAATTCCTGAAGTTTTTGACCCAGAGGATGAACGTTGGGTAGAGATTTGGAACAATGTTTTCATGCAATATGAAAAACATGAAGACGGTTCAATTACTGAACTTCCTAAGAAAAACGTTGATACTGGAATGGGTGTAGAAAGAGTTACATCTATTCTTGAAGGGAAACTTGATAACTATGAATCTTCTATTTGGAGTGATATTATCGAGCTTATCGAAAGTATTTCTAATCTTCCTTATAAAGGAAATGAAAAATCAATGCGTATAATTGCTGATCACATTCGTTCTTCAGTATTTATTGCTGCTGACTCTGCAGGAATTAAACCAAGCAATACAGATCAAGGTTACATTTTAAGAAGACTAATAAGAAGAGCAATAAGACATGCAAGAAATCTAAATATTGATATTAATTCCAATTGGGAAGAACAAATCGCTTCAAAAATTATCGATAAATATGCTAAATATTATGATGAATTAGTTGAAAATAAAGAAGTTGTTCTAGATGTTTTAAAAAATGAAAAACAAAAATTTGCTAAAACTCTAGAAAAAGGCTTAAAAGAATTCGATAAAAAAGTAAGCAACGGATCTAAATCTATCGATGGAGAAACCGCATTCCATTTATTTGATACATATGGTTTTCCACTTGAATTAACAATTGAACTTGCAAGTGAACGTGGAATCGAAGTTGATGTTGTTGGATATAACGAATGTTTTAAAGCACATCAAGAGCTATCAAGAGCTGGCTCTACAGCTAAGTTTAAAGGTGGACTTGCTGGAAACTCTGAGATTGAAACACGTTATCACACTGCAACACACTTACTTAATGCTGCTTTAAAATTAGTTCTAGGAAATGACACTCATCAAAGAGGTTCAAACATAACTGTTGAAAGAATGCGTTTTGATTTTAATTGTGATCACAAATTAACAGATGAAGAAAAAAAACGTGCTGAAGATATCGTAAATAAATGGATTAAAGAGGATCTACCAGTAACTGTAGAAAGTATGAGTAAAAATGATGCTGTTGCTTCAGGTGCCGAGTGTATGTTTATCGAAAAATACCCAGATATTGTAACTGTTTATTCAATAGGAGATGTATCAAAAGAACTATGTGGCGGTCCACATGTAAAACATACTGGTGAACTTGGCCATTTTGTAATCAAAAAAGAGGAGGCATCAAGCCAAGGAATTAGAAGAATCAAAGCCATTCTTGAAAGCGAGGAAAACTAATGAAAGAAGAAACTCGTGAAGCTGCTAAAAAAAATATAAAAAAACTAACTGAAAAAGAAAGTAAGTTTGTAAACGAATTCAAATCATTTATTCTAAAGGGAAGTGTACTTGATTTAGCAGTTGGTGTTCTTATTGGTTCTGCCTTCCAAGGACTTGTTAAAAGTTTAACCGATAATATCATATCTCCAATATTAGGATGTTTTTCAGAAGTTAATTTCAATCAATTTACTTTAAATATATGGAATCTTCATTTAAGATATGGAGCTTTTCTAACAGATGTCATTAATTTTATTATTATGGCGTTTGTAGTATTCTTAATTGTTAAATTCTTTAACAAACTAAAAGATTTTGGCAAAAAAGAAGAAGTAAAAGAAGTAAAAAAAGTTGAAAGTGATGAAGTAAAGCTTCTAAAAGAAATAAGAGATTTATTAAAAGAGGATAAGAAGAAAAGTAGCAAAAAATAATGCTGCTTTTTTTTCTACTGGACAACTATAAATTAATTTCATATAATACTCTATGTTTAAATGGGAGATTGGTTATATGAATTTAAAGAATCCATTTCAAAAAAATATATATCGCGTAACCAGCAGTAAGAAAGCAGACATACAAAAATCTAATCGCGAATTAGAAAGCGTTTATAACACTTTATTATTTCATACTATTGATACCCTAAAACAATTGGGTGCTACTGATATACTAGACATTTGGGTTATTGTGAATTTGATGTGTCAAAACGGCTGTTTTTCATATAACAAAAATGAATGGAATGATTGCCTTTCAAATAACTCGCCTAAAAGTTTAGAAATCTTAGTAAAACACAAATTTTTCTTAAATGGTCATGGTGTATGTCGACATGCATCAGTATTTTTGCAAAAAATATATAATTTGCTTGGTTATGATAGTTCTGTAATGATTGGCTTTTTTAATTCGATTTCTAATGGTAAAGATACAATAAAAACAAAACCTCATGATGAAGCAAAAAGATGTATTGAAGAATATTTTTCAAATCGTAAAAATAGCATTAGAGATATAGAGTTCCAACAGGATTTTAGAAGTATAGAAATCTCCACAGGAAATCATATGGTTACAAGTGTAAATGCTGAAGATAAAACTTATTTGTTTGATATAACTCAACACATTGCTTATACTACTTTATATCCAGACATATTACATACGGATTGGGACTACTTTTTTATACCTTATAAAAAAATCACTGAAAAGAAAGTAAAAGATAAAATATATACAACTATTCCTAAAATTATGATTTATGAATATGCAAATGAAACTGATTTAAATGGGATAGAATCGTTAGAGCAAAATTATAAAGATTATCTTAAACAAGTGCATTTATATAGTACTTTTTATGAGAAAAATAAACATCTTTTAGAAACAGGAGAAAGAAATATACAAGCTTTAAGAAAACATTTTAGCGAATGATAACTTGAAAACAATTTTATAGAAATTATTTATAAAATATAGTAATTAGAAAGGCGTAACATGAAAAAAATTGATGAAAATGCCAGTTATGAAGAATTATTAAAACAAAAACAAATAGGTAGGTTTGAATTAGGAGCACTTTGTGTTGCAACATCAGTGTTAACGACAATATTAAGAAATCCAGCACCTTTTATTCCTTTTTTAGGAATTTCATATAAGCTAGCCAACAAAGAATCTGAAATTGAAATAATCATGGCAGAAAATGATGAAGATATAAAAGCAATTAAGATTATTTATGATGAAATACTTGAAAATACAATAAAAGAATTTAAAAAGTTTGAACTTAATAATCCGATAGAAACATATCAGTTGTTTGATTCAATGTTTAGATATGGAAGTTTTTCTTATGATTTAAATTGTAGCCATCCGCTAAAAATGTCTTTTATAAAAAGTGTGGCAATGGAGAAAATTCTTTTTTTAAATGGACATGGAGTTTGTAGGCATTTAGCAGTATTTTTAAATAAAATATATGAAAGTCTAGGCTATGAATCAGACATTATTTCTGGTCACTTAAACACGACAAATCAAAAATGTTTTGACGCTTTTTTTAATGAGTGCTCAAAGACTACATTAACAAGTGAAGAAATGAATAAGAAATTAATTACCAAATATCTTAGACCAGGCATATTTTCAAAATTAAATTATGAAAAAAATAAAGGATACTCCAATCACGCACTTCCAAGAGTAAATTTTGAATCTATGACAATTTTAACTGATCCATCAACTGAAAATATATTTGGTTCCATTTTAGGTGATATTTGTTTGACAATATTACCAACTAACATTGTTTTTGTTATAAATCGTAGTACAACAAAAAGCTTCAACGATTATTACGAAATAGAACCTATTCGTGAATATACTGAATATCAACTTGATGTGATAAATTCAGCAATAATTGAAGGATTGAATAAAGCAAAAGAAGCAGAAAGTGCATTTGAGAGTTTTCATAAAGATAATCTACCTGCACTAGAAGAAGCAGAAAATTTAACGAAAAAAATATTGAAAAAGAAGTATTAGTTTATACTAAATAAACTTCACTACCTTAAAGTAAAATAAATATTACCATTTTTTAGTTGAAATTATAATTTTTGCCTTTCCAATAGTTAAATTTGCTTTTTCTGTTTTGTTGTGATAATATAAAAACCGTTTTAAAAAAACTTTGTCATAAAAAATCTGAAAAAAGTTATAACTAGATAAAAATTCAATAAAATGGATTTTTATTATAATAGTTAGAAAGGGGTAAACATGAAAAAATTTGATGATTATTCTTATGAAGAATTATTAGAACTTAAGAAAAAAATTGCAGGCTCAACCATAGCAATAGAAGGGGCATCTTTATTAGGTGGAATTTATATCGCTCCAGAACTTGCAGTATTCCTTTTATCATTTTTACCATATCTATTTTTGAAAGATAATTTAGAAACAAAAATAGTGCAAAAAGATCATGATATTGTAGCTATAAAAGAAATATATGAGGAATATATTAAAAGTTTAATAAATTTAACAAGTGATATGAACGTAAAAAATCCTTTGGATATATATTTTCTAGTTTATTATATGTATGATAACGGCATTTTTTCGTATGATAAACTTGACCATTATGAGATAAGATCTTACTTGATTGAAAAAGAAATAATGGGGCCTCTTGCTTTAAATGGCCATGGTGTATGTCGTCACATTTCCATGTTGTTACAAAAACTTTATTATATGATGGGATACGAAAGTGATGTATGTTTAGGATTTTTAAATATAATGGAAAGTAAAGAACAACAAGAAAAAATAACAAAAACTATGGAAGCAGTAAGTTCATTTGAACTATCAAATAGTGTGCGTGAAAAAGTTGTTAAATGTGTTTCTGCAGCAAATATCAAAAGTGAATATATGAAAAAAAGCACATCCTTAGTCAATATAAGAGAGGGAAATCATCTTATAACACGTACTAACTTTAATGGTTCAACAATCATGTTTGATGCTCAAAATGGTGAAATTTATACTCAAGTTACTCGTGATTTGTTTTTACCAAAAGATTGCGGATTTTCTAAATTGCTAAGAGATGAACGTGATATATGTTTTATGCCTTATATAAAACAAAATAATCATATATGTGATGAATTTGGCATCCAAAAAATAAGTGAAAATTATGACTATCCGGAATCATTGTTTGATAAAGAGATAAAACTAGCAAGAAGAAATTATGGCTGCATCGAAGCTGTGGACACATATAAAGATTTTCATAAAACACATTTAAATGAGCTTTACGAATTAGAGTCTCATCTTCAAAAAGTTTTAAGAAAGAAGTATTAAATTGTTAATATTTCTTTTATTATAGAAAAATATATTATATAATCATTCTGATAGGTGAGTTTGATATATGAAAAAAAGAGGTATTATAATATTTATTATTATGTGCATAACTCTAAATATAATTTTAATTTCCCCATTTGATAATAAAAAGACTAGCAGTCGTGAGTTAATAATAACCAAAAAAGAAGAAAAAAAACTTATGGGAACGTTTTCGTCTTCTCTTGATAAATTAGAAACTTATTTTTTAGCGTTGAATGGTAAGAAAAAAATAGATTTTATTTTTGACTATCCCGACGATTTTGATAAAACCGTTAATTTAACCAGCGATAACGAAAACGTTGTTAAAATCGAGAATGGTATCTTATAATGGCATTGGTATTGGTACATCAACTATAACAGCAACTTTAACCGATGGTAACACTAAAAATTATCAAATACAAGTAACCGATTTAATTGTTCCACCAACTTTAAATAAAAATAAATCATATTTACCATGTGAAAGATATACAGAAGATGAGGCTATACTTTTAGATAAAATATTAGAATCTCGTGTAAAAGAAATGGGAGAAGGTTCGCGTGGTGGAGTGTTAGCTGCTGCAAGATTTTTAACTTTGGAATTTCCATACACAATTGGTTATTTTAATGAAAATGGGCGTCTTAATGGTCATGGATATCGTCCATATATCGATGGAGAAGGTAGATATTATCATAAAGGACTATATCTAAGTAAAAGTAAATATAAAAACATTGTAAAAAGTACGAAAACTGGACCGAAAATGTGGGGATGCAAATTATATGACAATTTTGTTAATAGATATAAAGCTAATGGTTTTACCTGTTCTGGTTTTGTTACGTGGGCAATGTATAATGGCGGTTTTGAAACTGGGGATGTAGGTGCTGGAGATTATAAACAATTCAATGACGACCTTTCCGATCTTGGTCCACACAAAAAAATTACTCAAGAATATATGAAAAGTGGTAATTACAAAGTTGGCGATTTTATTGCAAGAAACGGACATGCAGCTTTAATTATTGGGATATCGGATACTACAATTTATACAGTCGAATCCCTACCACCAAAATTAAAAGTATATACATATGAAAGATATAAAGGCATTGTTAACGACCCAAATTTAACGTATGTGATTGAGATGAGTGATATCTATCCAAACGGGGACGGAATAACTACTGATATGTGGTAAAAAGCACTTTTAATAAAGCGTTTTTTTGTGTTATACTTTTTATAGTAGGTGATACGATGAATATTTTAGATATTATAACAAGAAAGAAAAATGGTTTAAGTTTAAGTTATGATGAACTTTCATTTGCATTTAATGGATACTTAAACAAGGAAATACCTGATTATCAAATGAGTGCTCTTTTAATGGCGATAGTAATTAATGGTATGAATTTTACCGAGACTCTTGCTTTGACAGATATATTCTTAAAAAGCGGAGATGAGCTTCACTTGGGTGAAAAGATAGAAAATTTAGTTGATAAGCATTCAACTGGAGGAATAGGGGACACTACTACTATAATAATTGGCCCAATGTGTGCATCATTAGGCATGAAAATGGCCAAGATGAGCGGAAGAGGATTAGGAATAACTGGTGGAACGATTGATAAACTTGAAAGCATTCCTGGTTTTAATGTCGTTTTATCAGAAGAAGAATTTATAAACCAAGTGGAAGATACTGGTTTTGCAGTTGTTTCTCAAACAAGAAATTTAACACCACTTGACAAAGTTATATATGCTCTTAGAGATGTTACTGGAACAACTGAATCAATTCCTTTAATTGCATCAAGCATCATGTCAAAAAAATTAGCTCTAGGCGCAAAAAATATTTTAATTGATGTTAAAGTTGGAAGTGGAGCTTTAATGAAAACTCGTGAAGACGCTGAAAAATTAAGTAAGTATTTAGTTGAAATCGGTGAAGCATATAATAGAAACGTCAGAACAATTATTGGAGATATGAGTGCACCTCTTTCGTATGCAATCGGAAATTCATTAGAAATATGTGAAGCAATGAATGTTTTAAACGGAAAACAATGTCCTTTATATGACGCTTGTATCGAAATCGTTGCTAATTTATATGATATGACTTTCTCTTCTGGTTTAGAAGAAGGATATAAACAAGCAAAATATGCAATTGAATCTAAACGTGCTTTAAATAAATTTTATGAATTCGTTCATGCTCAAGGAGGAAGTCTAAGAAATGTTCATGTAGCTGATAATAAAATAAAGGTTCATTCTAAAAAAAGTGGAATAATTACTAAAATAGACGCTTATGGAGCTGGTGAACTTGCTGCTAAATTGGGAGCTTCAAAAAAAACTTTGAATGATAAAATTGATTACACAGTCGGAATTATGCTTAATAAATATGTGGGTGAAGAGGTCGAAAAAGATGATGTTTTATTTACTATTTATACAAATAACCCAAATATTGAGTTTAATGAGTCAGACTTTTCATTTATTGAAGTAAATGATGGAATTAAATAAATTTTATGATATAATTGATAATAGAATAAGAGGTTGGTTATAATGTTTGGAAAAATACGATACATAGATGATATTACAGCCGTTGTAGATATCAATAAAGATAACATGGTTGTACCGAATTTAATGAATTTGCATGTTGTTTTTGAAAATGACATAGATAAGTTATTAGGTGAAGTTAAAAAAGTTGATACGGAAACTGTACATATTGACTTGCTTGGTCAATTTGTTGAAAATCGTTTCATTGCTGGTACTATAAAAAAACCTACACTTGATAGTAAGGTGCGAGTTATAAATGATGACGAATTAAATATTATACTTGGAAAAGATGACGAAAAAAGTTTATATCTTGGTCATTCGGCAATTTATCCAGAAAAAAATGTCTACATTGACATTAATCAGTTCTTTTCAAACCATGCTGCTATATTTGGTAATACCGGTTCTGGTAAAAGTTGTTCAGTTGCAAGAATTGTCCAAAATATCTTTTTAAATAAACAATTTTTATCATACAATGCTAATTTATTTATATTTGATGCATATGGTGAATATAAAAATGCTTTTAAAGTGCTAAATCAAATAAATCCAAATTATCAATATAAATTTATAACATCAAACCCAATAGATCCGGATGATGTTCAATTAAATATTCCTGTATTTTTACTAACCATTGATGACATTTGTTTACTTTTACAAGCAGATAATCATCATCAATATACAATAGTAGAACGAATGTTAAAACTTGCAAAATTATTTTCTAAAGATGACGAAGAAACAAAAAAATTAAAGAATCATTTAATAGCGAAAGCTATAATGTCAGTGTTATTTTCAAATCAAAATGCTGCAGGTAAAAAAAATGATATATTTACAATAATAAATGATTGTTCAACTCCAGAGTTTAATGTTAATACAGATATTCAAGGAATTGGTTATACACGTAAATTCAGTGAATGTTTTGGAATAGACCGTAATGGTGAGTTTGGAGAATCAGTACTTATAAATGAATATTTACTTAAATTTATAGATGATGAATTAGAAAGCAAAATAGATGTACCAACAGATGCTTTTTACACTTTAGATGATCTTGAAAGAGCCTTATCATTTACATTAATTGGAGATGGTTTCTTAGGAAATAGAATTATGCAAGACAATGCTGTTATTATGCAAGTTAGATTACATTCATTGAATAACTCATCTAATAGAAAGTTTTTCTCATTCAAAGAATATATAACAATAGACAACTATATTTCATCCTTAATAATACATAATAATAGACGTAGTCAAATAATTAATATAAACCTTGAAGATGTTGATGATAACTTAGCTAAAACTATTGTAAAAATATTTTCTAAAATGATTTTTGATTTTGCTAAGAAGAGAAGAGTACGTGCTGCTATTCCATTTCATTTGTTTATAGAAGAGGCTCATAGATATGTAGTTAACGATAATGACCACTTTCTTTTAGGATATAATATCTTTGAACGTATAGCTAAAGAAGGAAGAAAATACGGAGTTATGCTTGACTTAGTAAGTCAACGTCCAGTTGAAATATCAGAAACTGTTATTGCCCAAACAAGTAATTTCTGTATTTTAAAAATGACTCATCCTAGAGACTTAGATTACATTAATAAAATGCTTCCAAATATTAGTGGAGATATTATTGAAAAACTTACAAGTTTGCAAAGTGGTACTATGGTGGCCTTTGGTTCAGCATTTAAAATACCTGTAATCGTAAAAATGGATATGCCAAATCCAGCACCATATTCTTCTAACTGTGATGTATTATTCCGTTGGAAACCCGTTCAAAAGCAATAAAATATTGCTTTTTTCTTTTGAATTTATTATAATACAGCAAAGGTGAGAAAATTATGGAAAAAGAAGAAATTATCGAAAAAATTAGTTTGGCTTGTAAAAACAATATAGGAGGTATATTTGATATTATAAGAGAAAATGGTTTTACTATAACTAGAAATGGCAATAAAAACGTCCCCAGAATGGCTGTTTTCTATCAAAATGGAGTACATCAAAAAATAATGACTTTATCTGCATATTTACCATATGAAATAAGCATTTTATTGTTAGAATATATGATTACATACTATATGCTTCATGAAAGTGAAGACATTCATATTACCATAGATGAATATTTTAAACTTGACCAAGAAACCGTTGAAATAGTCGATGAAATAAATGAAAGACTAGAAAATAAAATGGGTAAATTGCTAACACAAGCATGTAAATATATGTAAATAATATTTACTAAGTACTAGATATATGATATAGTTAAATTACCTAAGGAAGGCTATTACATAAAACCGACTAATTGTGATTATTGGGAATCTAATTGGCTTGTTGTGTTGAAGACCTAGTCATTGACTAGGGATCCTAATTCGAGTCATGTGATGCCCACCTCGTGAGAGCGGGCTTTTATCACACTGGCTTTTCTTAGGCTTTTTATTTGCAAGAAAGGTGATATTATGTTTGAAAGACTAATTGGTCTTATTGGTGAAGAAAAACTAAAAGAAATTGAAAGAAAAAAAGTTTTACTTATTGGAGTAGGCGGAGTAGGAAGTTACGCTTTAGAAGCACTTATAAGAAATGGATTTTATGATATAACTATAGTTGATTTTGATATCATCGATTTATCCAACTTGAATAGACAACTAATAACTGATTCAACTAACATTGGAAAGTATAAAGTAGATGAGGCAAAAAAAAGAGCTTTATTAATAAATCCAAACATCAAGATTCAAACGATTAATGAAAAGCTAAATAAAGAAAATCTAAGAAATCTTTTAAACCAAAACTTTGATTACATAATAGATGCCTGTGATACATTAGACGTAAAATTTGCTTTAATGGAAAATAGTATACATTATTCATATAAGCTAATATCTTCTATGGGAACAGCAAAAAAAATAGATCCTACAAAATTAGAAATTACAACTTTAGATAAAACCAACAACGATCCAATTGCAAGATTATTAAGAAATAAAGTAAGAAAAGCTCATATTAATAAAAAAATATATGTGGTATCTTCAACAGAAGTTCCAAAACAAATAAATATGTTAGGAACAACCAATTTAGTTCCAAGCGTTGCCGGTCTTTTATGTGTGTCATTTATATTTAATGACATAATTAAAAACAAATAATATTAAAGATAGCTAAAACAGTTATCTTTTTATGTTGAATTAAAAAGTAAAATACTTTTCAAAAAACATATTCAAGAGTATAATATAACTAAAAACGTGATGAGGTAGATTATGGAAAATGTGTGGACAAATTTTAAAACAGACGAAGAAACTTTTAAATTAATAATGAAATACGAAGAAGACTTTGTAAAAATTATAGTGCAAAAGAAATATGGAATAAATTATGATGGCAAAAATGAAGTTAAACTCACTAAAAAGGAAAACGAAATATTCTCTTTAGCAACTCTTTTAATCGAAATGGATGTACTATGTATAAAAAATTTAAAAACCAAACACATTAATGTGGACTCCTTTTTAAAAAAAACAGAAGGTTTAATGCAAAGGAAGATATGTACTGCCTATGACCTTCAAATAGATAAGTTAGAAAACATAATTATTAGATTGCCAGAGGAGCAAAGAAAAATTTTCATATATTCCTATGGTATAAATCGAAGAAAAATGAGCTTTAAGGATATAGAAAAATTATTCGAAGTGTCTACTGACGATATATATAAAAGCTTATTACTAACCATTAGACGTCTGAAAAGTGAAGTTAATATAATGAAAAGTATTAAAAAAGTTACAAACAAAATACCCACGATGCTAATGTTAGATCTTGAAAAAAAAGGATATCCAAGATCTGAGTTAATCGAGGCTTTGAATCTTTATGATGATAAAACAAAATACACTTTACAAAAATATTATGGATTTAATTATTCCTCAGCAAAATCTCCGTTAATTCCCGTTGCTGAAGGTGATGAAGCAATCATTAATTCTGTTTTAATTGGAGATAATAACATAGATTTTCAAATAGAAAAACTGCAAGAAAAGAAATTACAAGCAATTGAAAAAATTAAAAGAAATAACAGACTAAAAAAAGAAAAAACATTCAATTTAATAAAATTCTATAAAAATAAAGGATATTCTGCATTAGAATTTTTAAATGCCTATCGTTCTTTAAGCGAAATACAATGTGCCTTAATAAAGAAAAAATATGACAACGAATTTAATGAAATAAAAGATGCCAAACTATCCTATAAAGAAAAAGCTATGATATTTGATCTTACTAGAAGTGAAAGCAGCGGAATAGGTAAAATTTTAGCTGAAACGACAAATAAAACTATGCCTAAAATAATTAAAATAGCAGAACAACCACAAGAGGCAGAAAAAGAAATTTTAGAAAAGAAAAATGAAGAAGTTATTCAACCTATAAAAGTGAAAAAAACACCAACTGAGCCAAAAGACATCACACCTCCTCTAAAAAGTAATACATTTGATTCTATTGAAAAAAAAGACGTTAATTCTTCTACATCTAAAGATTTAATTGAAAATAAGCCAAACAATGAAAAAGGACTAAAGAATTTTGATACGTTTAATGAATACTGTAAATCACTAGGATTTGATGATGAAGACCTAGAAAATATGTACAACGAACTATCAGCAAAAGAAAAGGAAAGATTTAATAAATGTATTATTGTTACGGAAGATGAAAAAAAGAAACATACATTCACTTTTACAAAAAGAATAACTCAAAATGGTGATCAAATAAATTATCAATACTATACTGAAAGTGTTATTATACGTTTATATAGAGGTAGATTAAGAAACAATAAACCCGTTGATAACATTGAAGTATCCAAGAAAGTTAAAAATCATCTAAAAACTAATTCTATAAGAGGTAACAATACTCCTAAGATAAAAAATTATATACATTTAAATGGCTATTATAAGGCCTTAGGATTTGATGATGAAGACATGGAAATATTATATTCATCTTTAAATGAAAATCCAATACGTCATGATTACTTTTATAGGCTTTTTAATATAATCGAAAAAGAAAAACATATGTTTATATTTAAAAAACCAGCCGCTGATTTATGTCAAAAAGATCAAGATTATTTAATAAAAGATATTCCAATATCATTATGTAAGTATAGGCTAAAAAACGGTAGGAGTATTGAAGATATAAAATTGCAACCTTCTATAAAAAGAGCTGGAGAAAGAGTTAAAACAACACCTACAATATCAATAAAAAAATATAAAACACTTAATGATTTCATTAAGGCAATAGGTTTTGATGAAGAAGATTTAGAAGAAGTCTACAATAACTTAACTAAAAGAGAAAAAGATATTTTTTCTGAAACTATAAATGTTACTGAAACAGAAGATAAGAAACATATTTTTACATTCATTAGAAGAATAGATAAAAATGTTGAAAGAATTTACAAATATTATAATAAAACTATACTTGTGAAATTATATAGATGCAGAGTTAAAAATAATAAATCAATAGATAATCTTAATCTAACAGAAAACGTTAAAAGATATATTGAGTTTCATTCTCCAAAGACAAGCAGTATGGAAATCGTTAATGATTATAAAACTTTAAATGATTATTATAAATCGTTAGGTTTTGATGATGAAGACATGGAAGATTTATATTTATCTTTAGCATCTATACCATTTCGCCATGATTACTTTTATAAAACGATGAATATTGTTGAAGAAGCTGAAAATAAACATATATTTACTTTTAAAAAATCTATAGCGAACTTAAATAAGAAAGATTTTCATTATCTTATGCAAGATATTCCAAAATCAATATGTATACATAGAATTAGAAGTGGCAAGGGTGTAGATGGCTTAAAATTGAATAATACTATAACAAATTTTCTAAAAAAAGAAATAGAGAAAGAAAATAGTAAAAGTAATAAAGGAAAACTTGATTATTGTAAAACTTTAAATGACTATTATAAAAAATATGGTATTACTGATGAAGAGTTAACAAATGCGTATAAATCAGCAAATCAAGGCAAAAAGTATTTTGAAGAATTTACAACAATAACAAAAGTCAATGAAGGAAAATATATATTTGAAATAAAAAACGCGCTTAAGTACAGGCACGATTTACCAGCATATGCGTATTTTACTAATAATCTACTGATTTATTTGAAACACAAAAAGAAGCAAACAAAACAAGAAATACAAAATAATTTAGTTATAGCTGAAGGACCTTCATTTGATAACATAAAAGAGTATATTCATGAGTATTTATCCGAAATAAAATCAAGTCATATAATCACAAAAGATTTAATTTTAAATCTTAATCTTCCTAAAAGATATGAATACTTTCTTTTAAATGAATTTGTTATAAACAAAGATGGTTCTATGAGTTTAGATGAGGAAGCCAAACTTTTCAATATGGATAGTATGGAACTATGTAAAATTTTAGTGGATGCGATTAAACTTGTAAAAGAAAATATAATTAGCAAAATGAATCATTTTACTGATACTGCAGCATTAGCTGAAAAAAAAGAGAATAAAAAAACGTTGAGTTAAATTCAACGTTTTTATTTTTTCATAAGAAAATCTACCAAAATTTTAGGATCGTTACCATTAATTACAATATCATAAATAATATCAATTACAGGCATTTTAACCTCTTTCTTACGAAGTAGGGCATATATACTATTAAGAGTATAATAACCTTCTACAGTGGTTTCATTTATATAATTCAAAGCTTCTTTCATATCATTCTTGCCAAGTAAAACGCCATAAGTATAATTACGTGATTTTTCACTTGTAGCTGTTAATAATAAATCTCCAACACCAGCAAATGATAGAATAGTTTTTTTATTTCCTCCAAGATTATTGATAAGTTCTTTAATATCATGTAATGATTCAGTTATAAGGAAACTTCTAGTGGATTCTTTATAACCTAGACCATCCAATATTCCAGCAGCAATCGCGATAACATTTTTTATAGACCCACATATTTCAATACCAACTATATCAGTTGTATCTCTTAACTTTATATTAGTGTGTTCATATGCTTCATGAACCAATTTTAAAGTGCTTTTATTTTTAGTGGCTAAAGATAAACCAATAGGTTCTAAAAAACCTATATCAATCGCAAATGATGGTCCGGATATTACACCAAGTTTATTCGTGCGTATATTTTTTTGAAATATTTCATCGATAAACAAACATGTCTTTTGTTCAATTCCTTTAGAACCAATAACAAAGTGCATATTCTTAGTAATATATTTTTTCATATTTTCGCATACACTTGAAACATATTTTGCTGCAACCATTATAAAAACTAAATCAGCATCTTTCATAACTTCTTCATAAGAAGTAGAGAATACAAGTTTATCAGGTAACTTTATTCCACCCAAGTCTTTAAAATTTTTTCTTGATTTTTCTATTCTGTTTAATGATTCATCACTTTCGGACCACATTTTTATACTATTATTTTTATTTTGAGCAAGAGCTGTAGCCATGGCAATACCATAAACTCCTGTTCCAATTATTGCTATATTCATTTTTTCATCTCCTTATGTATATTAACTAAATTCATTTCATATTTATTATTTTTAGGTACAAAATACTTTTTATTTTTTATTTCAGTTGGTAAGTATTGTTGATCCACCCATGAATTTTTATAATCATGTGGATATTTATAATCCTTAGAGTTAGTTTTCAACCATGCTGGAACTCGACCATTTATGCCATTAGATATATCATTTATCGCAGAATCTAAAGCCACATGTGCTGAATTAGATTTTGGTGATAGAGCCATTTCCGTAACTATAGTTCCTAAAGGAATTCGTGCCTCCGGTAAACCAACAAGATTAGCAGCTTCAATTGCTGCCATAACTTTAGGTCCAATACCAGGATTTGCAAGTCCAATATCCTCATAAGCTATAACGCTCAATCTTCTATATATTATATCTAAATCCCCAATTACGATTAACCTTCCTAAATAGTAAAGAGCTGCATCAACATCACTTCCACGAATACTTTTTTGTAACGCACTTATTAAATCATAATGGGCATCTCCATCTTGATCTCCATCCAAAATAACTTTAGGGTTAATATTTTGAATTAAATCAATTGTAATATTACCATCTTTAGTTGAATAGTAAGCAACCTCTAACAAACTAAGGCTTGCTCTAACATCTCCATTAGATAAAGAAGCAATATATTCAAGTGCTTCATCATTTACATTTATCTTATCTAATTTGGTACAAGCTCTTTTTAAACAAATTACAATATCTTCTTTACTAACAGGCTTAAGTTCGAAAATTTGAACACGACTACGTATAGCAGGATTTATTTTAAAGTAAGGATTTGATGTTGTAAGACCAATTAAAGTAATAAGACCATTTTCTAAATAGGGGAGAAGTATATCCTGTTTATCCTTATTCATTCGATGAATTTCATCAACAATCAAAACAAGAGAACCATACATTTTTGCTTCTTCAATAGCAACATCAAAATCACTTTTATTATTAATAACAGCATTAAGCATACGATATTTAACTCCAAGCTCATTAACAATCGCGCATGCAAGCGTTGTTTTACCAGTTCCCGGAGGACCATAAAGTATCATAGAAAATATATGTTTATTATTAACCAAATTTCTTATTATCTTATTGTCTCCAACCAAATGTCTTTGACCAACAACATCGTCTAAACAACTTGGTCTTAAAGTATTAGCAAGAAGTTCCATACATATCACCATAAACAATTATAACATAAGCCATTATCTATTTTGTAAATTTTTCAAAAATTTGATATCATAAGTATGGTGAAAAATATGAATAACATCTATATAAGTGACTTTTTATCATACCTAGAGGTGGAAGCAAACTACTCAAAAAACACGATTAATTCATACGAAAATGATTTAAACAAATTTGAAGAATACTATAAAAACAAAGATTTACTTAAAATAACTTCTAAAGATATAGAAAAATATATTCAAACATTAAGTGATTTAGCTCCAACTACTGTAAGCCATAACATTTCTAGTTTAAAAACGTTTTATTCATATTTTTTAAAACAAGTACGTATTTCTAATAATCCAACAGATGGAATAAAATCTCCTAAATTAGGTATTCATTTACCAACATATTTAACAATTGATGAAGTGAATAAACTTTTAGATATTGAAGTAACTGACGCATTTTCCTCAAGAAACAAAGCTATTCTCGAACTCATGTATGCAACTGGCTTAAGAATAAGTGAAGTTATATCTCTAGAGTTTAAAAACGTCGACTATGACGAATGTATTATAAGGGTTATGGGAAAAGGTTCAAAAGAAAGAATTGTTCCAGTAAATGACTATGCAATAAAATATTTAAAAGAATATATTGATAATTACCGACCTGAACTTGTAAAAAATGAGATAAACAACTATATTTTTTTAAACAATCATGGTCGTATGTTAACAAGACAAGGAATATTTAAGATGATTAAAAATTATGCTGCATTAAAAAATATTAAAAAAACAATCGGGCCACATACTCTTAGACATACCTTCGCAACCCATTTATTAGAGAATGGAGCAGACTTAAGAGTTATACAAGAACTTCTTGGTCACTCTGACATTTCAACAACACAAATATATACGCATCTAACTAAAGAAGCGTTACATAACGAATATAAGAAATACTTTCCAAGGGATTAAAAGTATGCTATAATAACAAACCAAAGGCGGGGTAGTATAAATTATGGAAAGAATAAAAAAAATAAATAAAATATTTAATGCAACTGATGAAGAATTAAAAAAAATATATGAATGTGAAACTGATTTAGTAAAGATTCAATTAGAAAATCAATTTTCTAATTTCTTCACTAGAAATAAAAAAATAACTCTTTCTGATTATGAAAAACAAATTTTTCCAATCATCCAAGAGATAGTAACTATAGATGTTTTATGTTTACATAAACTAGCTTCAAAAGAAGAGTTTGAAACTTTTTTAAGTGAAAATAACATTATAGAACGTATAAAATTTGCTTATAATATAGATTCATTATCAATGGTAACTAATTTAAATATAATACCACAAAAATCAAGACGAGCTATTGAACTATTATTTAACTTGACTGGTGAGGATTTAAATGTTGATGAAGTGCTTGATGCATTAAATATTAACTACGACGATTTAAATAGACTAGTTAGAACTAACATGCGTTTTTTATATTTAAATTCAGTCAAAAAAAACGTTGAAGAGAAACCTAAGAAAAATGTTTTTGTTTTACCAAACTTTTTCTTTGATTATTTTGAAAAAAAAGGATATTATCATGATGATATAGAGCTAGCAATAGAAGAATATAACGATGACGTAAAAAGTACCTTAAAAAAACTATATGGTAAACGTTTCAACAAAGAAAAAAACACTGAGGTAAAATTGTTGCAAGAAGATATTCAAAACCTAAAAACAGTGTTCATTTCTAAGGATAAAAACGTTGTGTACATTATAGAAGAAAGAATAAAATCAATAAAAATACCAAAATATTATGGTCCAATTAATGAATTTAATTTAAAAGACTATTATATTAGTATGGGATATTCAAAGAAAATAGTATCAGAAGTATTAGAAGAATTATCTACAATAAATAAAGAAATAATTAATACCTATTTTTATTCAGATTACACATTGAAAGTTCCTAAAAAATTTATATTTGGCAAAATAGTTAGAAATGGTGAGGCTAATTCAATATACAATTTATTATTTAATCCAAATAAAGGTATCCAAAAAAATATTAAAGACAAAATAGCAAGTTACAATCTTTTAAATTGTTCTTCTTCAGGAATGATAATAAATATATATCGTTTTTATCAAAAGTTAGGATATGAAAGAGAAATAGTTGAAAAAGCTTTCAAACAATTTTCTATAGAATCACTTGATATGATTTCAAAATTTTATGACTCTAACCTTATGCTAAAAGAAACATATAGTCAAAATATAGGAATCCAAAAATCAGCAACGACTTCATTAATAAATCCAGATAATGCCTTTGCGGAAAACATTTTAAATGATAGTATCCTTCCTCAATATGATAGTTCAGTTACTGAAAATGTTTATACAAATTACTATGTTCATCTAGGAATACGTGGAATACCTGCAAATTATGTTAAGAAGGCTGTTCTATTATTAAATTCAGAAGAAAAAAGTACACTAAATAAATATTATACAAGTCAAGCCTATTTACGCGATAACGTTATAATTAACGAAGAAGAATTAACATCTTTATTTGATAAAATTATATATTTAGCACTTAACTATAATGAACTTATTGATATGAACAAGAAAGAAAAATACCAATCCGTAAGAAATGTGCTTATAGATTTAGGTTGTAGCCCTGTTGCATCATTAACTATAATCAATGACTTAGACGAGCCAACAATTGATAAAATAATATCTTTAGCACGACAAAAAAACAGTACAACTGACGATGCGATAGAGGTGTTTACCAACTTAATAATCGATTGTACTTATGTTAATAATATTTCCAACTTAAAGAATTTCTTTTTATCACTCGGATATACAGAAACGGAATTTATAGAACTTTTACATATTATCAATAAATATGGAAAAGACTTTGATCTAACTTCATATTTTGATATTGATACATTTGAATTAAAAGCAAGTTATCGCTTGAATAAAGAAAAACTATTTGAAATACGTCATTATTTAGATTATTTTATAACGCTTCTTATTCACTATAAAAGCGAAAAATCAAACATTGTAAATGCTGATAATGTATACTATTCAATGCTAAATGATACAAAAATGGAGATAAAAAAGAGTACAACGGATTATAAAATAGTAAAAGCAAGTATTTGTCAAAAATTTGCTGGTAAATGTATTAACTATTATATCTTGTTATCAGGTTTATTAACAAATCGCTCATTTGATGGAATAACTGAGTTATTATTATATAAATCATTATTCAACAAAGCATTTGAAATATATACAAAAGATAAAAACAACCAAAAGAAAAAAATAAATAAAGCATAGATATTATAGAGGTGAATCATGGAAAAAGCTTGGATTGATTTTAAAACAGATGAAGAAACTTTTAAAACATTAATAAAATATGAAGAAGATTATGTCTATGACATAATGAAGAAAAAATATGGAAAAGATTTTGATGGAATAAATGTAAAAGGAACGATTAAAAGAAGTGACATTTATAAATATAATATTGCAGAATTATTAGTAAAAATGGATGTAATATGTGCGGAAAAATTAAAAGCAAAAAATAAAAATTTAATTGGTTTTTTCACCAACAACGCAAATTTGATGTCAAGAAAACTTTGTTTAACTTATGATTTAACACCACAAGAATTGGAAAGTGCAATCAATAAGGTTTCCCCACAATATCGCGATATTTTCACTTCTGCATTTGGAATAAATAGAAAAAAAGAAAGATTTTCAATTATTACATCATTATTTAACATTCCAACAGACGATATATATCAAAAACTAGTGTTTGCATTACATGAATTTGAAACCATTATAAAAACTAATAAAGATGATACGAGCAAAATAGTTCAAAAGAAAATAAACATACCAAAGTCATTAATAACGTATTTAGAAAAATTTGGGTATCGCAAAGAAGCTATTGTTCAAATGCTTTCAACCTATGAAATGAGAATTAGATTGGTGTTACATAAGTATTATGGTCAAAAATATGATAAAGTTAGATCTCCATTAATTCCCGTATCAAAAGAAGATGCTGAAATTATTTTAAACATCATTTCTGGACCCGACAGTGTCATTGAAAGACTTAAGAAAAGTGAAGTACCAACTAAACAAATTATAAAAGAAGAAGCAAAAGAGAAACAAAATACTATACCGATTAAAAGTTTCAATTTGATAAAATTTTATGAGGAAAAAGGGTATACTGTTAACGAATTTATAGAAGCATATCGAAGTTTAAGGTTGGATGAACAAGACCTAATAAAGCAAAAGTTTGATAAAAACTTTAATGAAATATATAATTCACATCTTACTAGTGAAGAGAATGAAAAAATTTATAAATTAACTAAAGAAGAAAATGAAGGTATAGGAAAACTAATAAAAGAAGAAAGAATAAACAAAGATAAATTAAAACAAAAAATAGTTGAAAAAACTCAATCCAAAGAGGAAATAAAAGAAAGTCATGAAGACGATAAAGCAACGAAAAAGTCGCAATGTATATCTATTAGCAATTATAAAACACTAAATGATTATTATAAAGATCGTGGATTTACCGAAGAAGATTTAGAAAGTTTATATAGTAATTTAAAAAAAGGTGGCCAAAAACACTTTGATAAGTATATAGATGTAACAGAAGAAAACGGAAAACACATATTCAATATAAAAAGCACTATACTAAGAAGTGATAAAACTGCATACGGTTATTTTACTACAACAGCAATAATCACATTTAAGAAAAGCATACAAAGCGGAGAAAAAATAAAGGAATGTATTCAAACTAAAATAGAAACAAAAGCAAATTGCCTTGAAGAAACAAATATTTTTGAGGAAGACACTGATAATATCAAATCTTTTGAAGAAATAAAAGAAAGTGTTGAGAGTTACTTGAATTCTTTAAAGAAAGCAAATATTATAACTCGAGATTTAATTATAAATACTCATTTACCTAAAAAATGTGAATATTTTCTTTTAACAGAATTTGATGTAAATTATAGTGGTGAATATAGTTTGGATGAAGAAGCATCATTTCTAAATATGAGCACTGAAGAATTGTGTAAAAACTTGGTTGAAGCCGTTTTATGTTTAAAAAACGAAATAGATACTAGACTAACTATAAATCCAAACAAAATAGATGGTTTGCTTAATAATACAAAACCCATGAATGATGAAAAAAATATTAAAAAAACGTTGAATTAATCATCAACGTTTTTTTGTTATTCTGCTGAAGTTTCAGAATCTCTATGACATTTATTAGATCTTTTACTTTTAGAAGTTCTATTTGTCTTTTTAGTTTTCATAAAATCTTACCTCCTACAATTATTATGTACAATATATTTTTTATTATAATAAAAAAAACTATATTTTAAGAATAAATTTATATCAATATTAATAAATATATATTATGAAAATATTAATACCTATTTTATTATCATTTTTAGCATCATTTGGAACACTTTTAGGCTCTTTACTAGTGTTTATACCTAATATTGGTAAAAAATCAAATATAAGCCTTATTTTAGCATTTTCAGGAACTGTAATGATTTTAATATCAGTAATTGATCTTTTACCCAATTCAATTATTACCATTTTGAATAATTTTTCTATTTTAAAAGCTTTAACTATAATTATTACTTCATTTTTAGCAGGATATTTAATAATAAATATTTTAGATAAAAAGATGGAAGGGGAGAAGAGTCTTTTAAAACTAGGGATATTATCATTAATAGCTTTGATGGTTCATAATTTTCCAGAAGGAATTGTTACGTTTTTATCAGGTGTGACAAACTTAAAAATTGGAATTAAATTAAGTTTAGCAATTATGTTTCATAATATACCAGAAGGAATATGCATAGCTTTACCAATCTATTTAGGAACAAAATCATTTAAAAAAGCGTTTTCTTCTACTTTTTTATCATGTTTAGCTGAACCCTTAGGAGCAATACTTGCATATATATTTCTATACAAGTATATTAACGATATAATGATTGCTATTATACTTATATTTACTGCCGGTATAATGATTACTCTAAGCATAAATTCAATATATAAAGAATCATTAAAATTTGATAAAAACAGATATTTTATCTATGGGGTTTTATTATCCTTAGTTTATATAGTTATATCAATTATAATTGGTATATAATACTAGATTTTTACCATGAATTTGTTATAATATCATCGAAGGATTTGCATATCACGCGCGTTACGCGAAAAATAGATGATAGAGTATAATAAAGGACGTGAAATTATGGAGAAAAAGAGAACTAATAGCATTTGTATAATAGGGTTTGTATTAGCATTTGTTTCAAGCTTTGCTGGATTAGTGTTATCAATCATTGGTTTAATTCAAGCAAAAAGAGTAGAGGAGGGTGGTAGTGGACTTGCTATAGCAGGTATTGTAATATCAGCGCTTAAAATTATATTCTTAGTAATTTTTATTTTACTCTTCCCTATTATAATATATTTTATAAATGGAGTAGTTGAAGAAATTGATTATTACATCAATGATGACTTTGATAATAAATGTTCTTATGCATATGATTGTAAATCTTATGATGATGATTACAGTGTTTGCAAATATGATAATGAATATGATATTACAAAAAAAATATTATGTGAAAAATAATTTAAAACATTTTTAGTTTAAATCAAAAGCAAAAATATACTATATAGTTAACTATATAGTTTTTTTATAATAAACAATATAAGTAATAAATATATAAGTTAGAATTAATAATTAAATATGAATAACTATAAAGAATAATTCAAAGAATATTAAACTTCATATAATATATAGTGTGTAACATATATTAGATTACATAATAAAAGGACCTATTGGTCCTTTTTTTCGTGTTCTTCAACATACTTCTTTAAAATCGTATCAATAAGATTAGATAGTGTTCTATTTTCTTCTAGTGCCATCATATCTAATTTTTGTTTTAATTCTAAAGTGGTTCTTATAGTTATTGTTGCAGATTCCATTCTTTCACCTCTACACAATTATTTTATTTTGTTTACATTTGTGTTGCAATGTACACATGTGTATGTTATTATTTAAATGTACACAATAGGGAGAATGTGTACACATAGAGAGATAACAACATGCATCTTATTCTTCTTTCTAAAACTAATGGGGTGTTATCTTTCTATAAAAATTTTAGAAAGGAAAAAGATTATGAACTTAGATATTGTAGTAATCAATGCAAGACACTGGACTAGTAAAAATGATAATAAAGTTTATAATACCTTAGATTATATTATAACTTCAAAAGATACGTTAGTTGATAGCGATAATTTTAAAGGTTATCAAATAGTAACTAGTTGGTTAAAGCAAAGTGTCGTAAAAGAAATAATTCCATTGTCAGCGTATAAAGCTACGTTTGAGACACGTATGGAAGGTCTTAAGTCAACTTTGATACTTAAGAGATTGGAACATAAAGATGGTAAGATTATTGATTTATCATAATTTTGATAATAATCGATCGATGTTCCATATGAATCATCATTATAGGTTAGAACACGGCTTAGGTTATCGCAACCAATTAGGTTATGTTTTAATAAAAATTGTAAACTGAAAGGGGGTCAGTAGCAATGAATCTATTGTTAGACGATGTTGCTGCTAAAACAGGTATGGGTGATATAGTAACACAATTAACGACTGGAGTCACTCCTGCAACTATATTCGGTGTTGTTAAAGATGTAATGCCATTTGTAATTACAATGATTCCTATCGCATTAGGTCTTTATATCTTACGTAAAGTTGTAAAAGGTGCAGGACATGCCAAAGTAAGATTCTAGTAATCTTACTTTTTTTATTAGAAAGGAAAATTATATGTATATATTAGTTTTAATTTTAGAATTAATTGTTTTAGGTATTTGTTCTTATATTTTGTATAAAAGTATAAAAGAAAGTAGGCGAAAGTAATGTTTGATATAGTAAAAGTTTTATTAAGCAATTTTATAGATTTATTTCCAATGTTAATAGGTCTAGATTTAATATTTTATTTCGTTGGAAAGCTATTATTTGGAAGTGATGTTAAATGATATACGTACCAGATTTAAATTATGCTTGTTATGTATTAGTTAATAAAGACACGATAAGAGCATATGAGCAAACTCCATACAATCCTGGTTATAATCAGCAAATAAGTATAAATTATAGAGATTATTATATTACTTCTAATTATCTTTATAATGACGGAAGTCAGTCGTTTAGTAATTATTCTCAATTGCCTGTATGTCTAGATAAATCTAATTTAACAACAGAAATATATTATAGAACCGATTTAAGCAATATTCTAGTTATTTTTACTATAATTGTATTATTTGGTTTTGGGATACCTTTATATTTGCTTAAAAAGATGTTCAGGAGGTTATAGTATGAAAAAAATGTTTAAATACTTATTGTTTTCAATAATTTTATTCTCATTTAGTACAATTGTTAAAGCTGAGAGTTTTACGCCTACTAATACATTGGAGGTTTGGACTTCTTCATCTTCTGCACGTGCTACAGGTGTTTTACATTACTTTCAAAATGGGCTTGATTTATACTCTTCTAATTTATCTAATAGTGAAACATATTCTTTTTTTGGTCTTTATGGTGTAACTAACAATTCTGTTGTTGGTAATTATTTTAGTTATTTTGTAGAAACAACAGCACCATCTTATACTAGTATTATGCAGCTTTCTGATGGTTCATATGTTAATTGCGATGTATCAAGTTCTATAGTTGCTGATGGTATGAATATTGTTGCTTTTACTTGTAGTTTGCCGATTAATGCAACTGTTTATAAATATGGTGTATCTATTCCAAATGGTGTTCCAGGTCCTAATGTCAAAATATCAAAATTGACTTATTTTATGAATGCTACTGCTTCTCAAATAAATGATATACAAAATTCTATTACTAGTGTATTTAATAATATTAGTAATGTTGCTAATAATGTTAAAGATGTAGAAAACGCCGTAAAAGATACAAACGATACCATTAAAGACGGCTCCGTCGATAGCGCGGGAATTACAGCGCTGACGGAGACAAAATTACCAACTAGTGGGGTATTTAGTGCAATACTTAATCTTCCAGTACAATTCTTTCAAAGTTTATTAGATAACTTGTCTACAACTACTTGTAAGAATATAGAATTCACATTACCTTATGTTGATCAAGATGTTTCTATTCCTTGTGTTCGTAAATTATTAGAACAATTAAATGCTTTAGCATTTTATGAAACTATTGGTGCTTTAGTTGGTGGTATAGCTATATTTAATTATTTAATGTATATGGGTAAACAATTTACTAAAATGGAGTTATTACAACATACTAATGCTGAATTTGGTGGTTTGTAATGTTTTATTTAAGGTGTTATACTTGTATTTTTTTATTTATTATTATTATTTCTCTTTACTTCGATGATGGTAATAATTAAACAATATAGGTATTCGTTTATCGTTCACACGGCAGTGGGACTGGCAACATATTGAGGGAAAACAAATACCAACAAAAATTAAAAAATCGATATAAAAATAGAAAGGAAATTTTAAAATGATAAAAGCGATTTTAAAAGGAATATTATCAGCAGTAAATCAATTAATCAATTTAATTACTTTACCTATTGATACATTAATTAATGCAGCATTTCCTGATTTTTCCAGTACAATTCAAAAAGGTGTAGCTGGTATATCTACTTTATTTAGTTATGTTTCTAATGCTTTAGGTTTTTTACCTACATCATTAATAGAAATTATTATTCTTATTTTTGGCGTTCATATTACATTTATAGTACTTAATAAGACAGTCAACGGAATAACAAAACTTTATCATATAATACAAAAAATAAAATTCTGGTAGGTGTGCAATGAAGATATTTAATAGAGATATAAGGTTTGATACTTTCGTACATAAAGGTATGAAAAAGATAGACGATAGATTTGGTGTTTATTTTATAACTGGTAAGCAAGGTTCTTATAAATCTTATTTTGCAGTTTATTTAGCTTTAAGACAAGATAGAACAATAGTTAATTATATAAAAACGAATATACACTCATTAAAAATATCAGGAATAGAGATACAGTACTTTAATAAAATTACTGAACTTTATACTGATACTGATGAGCATTGCATTTATATAATTGATGAAATATCACGTAAATATGATAAAAATAGTAGAACTGATACTCAGTTCTACGCTTGGTTAAATCAGTCGAGAAAAAGGAAGAGGGTAGTTATTCTTATTACTCAGGAGTGGAAAGAGCTACCTATGTGGATTCGTAGACCTGCTAAGTACATGATATGTACTAAGCCCATGTTTTTATTAGGGAAATTTGGTTTTCTTACGACAGTAGTGGGGGACGGAGAGAATTTAGTCTATAACAAAGAAGAGGGCGAATATGAGGCTCCGCCTATTTTGTATATATATCATAAACGTAATAAACGTTATGCTGATATGTATGATACATTTGAGCCTATAAATGAATTATAAAATTATTTAAGGTCCTTATAATGCTTAGAACTTGTTGTAAGTGTTATAAGGAGCATATCATTTATCGATATATCAGATAAATGATTAATAGCAAATAAATGTATCTACTACGACTATACATTTATTTGTGTATTTTGTGCCAAGGCTACAAGCCCAGTAATTATAGGGCTTTAAGCAACTTTTAGCGAACAAATTGTTCGATATGTAAAAATGGAGGAATTTTTATGCCAAGTTTTAGTAATAATACTACTACGTCAGAAGAGATAATAGACAAGAAATATAGACACTTTATATTTATTTTATACCCAGAGTGGGGGAATTATGACGAGATACTCCAAGATATAAAAGGGAACTTCAAGAATTGGGCTTATATTACTCATCAGCCCGAAGAAGAAGAGAAGAAGTTACACACACATTTGATATTATCTTTAGATAATGCACGAACTATTGAATCGATTTGTAATAGGTTAGGGGTCCCTACTCGACTTTGTCAAAGAGTAAAAGGGCTTAGAGGAGCATGCAGGTATCTTATTCATAAAGATAATGAAGAAAAGATACAATATAGTTTAGAAGATGTAATCGTAAGTAAATCATTTGCTAGTACTTATTTTGGTGCGTTTGATGATTTAATGAGTGATTCTGATATGCTTGATAATATTTATCAATTTATACGTGACCATAAAGATTGTCCTGCTATAGATGTTGAAGTTATGCTATCTCAATTTGTATGTAGTGCTAATTATGATCGTGTATTTAAAAGATATTATAATACGATTGTTAAATACATTAATAACGTATGTAGATAAAATATATAACTTCATATAATATATATTATGTTAACTTGTATATTTTTAAATAAACGATTGTTAGTTATTAATCCTACTAATTTAGATATTTTATATTACTATGTCTATTGTGTTTATATAGTCAATAACACTATCTTTTTGATACTCTCACATATCATATAATATTATACTTTCATTTTCTATAATAAATCATAAGATCACTCTTCTCTATTCAAATCAAAGTAGGTAAGGTAGGGGAAGCAAAGAAAAAAAAGAAAAGTAGGTTTATACTTTTCTTGATTGAATCTCTGCAATTTTTTCAAAAACTTCGGCTGCATTATCAGGATTAATTGCATTATATCCAAGTTCTCTTAAAGCTTGAACTCT